>Ga0228700_1000009_pt1 | contig 251927 bp, 244 predicted proteins | sample McNCre317_Aug_MG_FD_178019 | JGI IMG/M metagenome (GOLD analysis project Ga0228700, IMG submission 178019) | Freshwater microbial communities from McNutts Creek, Athens, Georgia, United States - 3-17_Aug_MG | ecosystem: Environmental > Aquatic > Freshwater > Creek | place: USA: Georgia...
GGTGGTCCAGGTTTTCAAGAATCTTGAGGGCCTGCGTCACGATGGCGTGGCTCTTTTGACCTTTGATGTGGGCGACAAAGCCGACACCGCAAGCATCGTGCTCATTGGCCGGGTCATACAGACCGGTTTGTTGGAAGAGTTCTTTATCGGCTGCCGTGGTCATGGCGCACTCCTAGGGTTTTTACGCAGGGGGACGAGTTTACTGCACTGCAGCAACCATGCCAAGACAATTAATTGGGGTCAGATCCCAATTAATTTATCTTTCATTCGGGCAATTAATTAATTGGGGACAGATTCAATCTGCCGTCTTCTTGACAGGCCGCCCGGCCTTGCGTGGAGCCAGTCGCCGTGTGGTGGACTGCTGGAGTTCGTCCACAAAATTGGCAGAGCCCAGCGCCCAACCCGACAGCGCACTGCGGGTAAGCTGATCCTTCTCGGCCTGAGCCAATCCAGTCTGAACCAGCTCGGCATAGGCCGCCTCGCGGGCAAACGGGGTATTGCCCAGACTCCAAAACAGGGCATGGGGTGTCACCCATTTGTCGCTCGCCTGCCCAATACAGTGCCGGTGGCTGGACCATTTGAAGTCAGCAGGCTGCTGCACCATGCCGGCCCGCACCGGGTTCAGATCGATGTAGACCATGCAAGCCAAAAGATAGCGCTCACTCTCAATGAGGTTGCTGCGGTAGCGCCCTTCCCATAAGGTCCCTGTGCGCTGATGGCGCAAATTGAAGTAGCGCACATAGGCACGACCCACCGCCTGCATCATCCGTGGCAGGCTTTCGTCGGTTTCGGGCGTGACCAACAGATGGAAGTGGTTGTCCATGATCACGTAGGCGTGGATAGCCACCTTGAAGGTTTGCGCGTGCTCCTGCCACAATGCCAGCAAACGCTCGCGGTCGGCATCGTCGCGCACGATGGCCTGGCGGTCGTTGCCGCGCTGGATGACGTGGTGCGGATAACCTGCAACGGTAAGGCGGGGCTGACGGGCCATGGGGGAATCCTGAAATGCGGCCCCAGTTTAATGGGGATCTGACCCCCATTAAAAGCAAACCCCACCATAATGCCCTTCATGAACACCCAAGCCCCTATTTTGCGCATCGGCACGGGCGCAGGTTATGCCGGTGACCGCATCCCGCCCGCCATGGAGCTGGCCGAAAAGGGGCAGCTGCACTACCTGGTCTTTGAATGCCTGGCCGAGCGCACGATCGCTTTGGCGCAGCTCGAACGCAGCCAGCAGCCCGAGCGCGGTTTTGACCCGATGCTGGCCGAACGGATGCGCGCGGTGCTGGCGCCCTGCATCGCCCACGGCACCCGCATCATCAGCAACATGGGTGCGGCCAACCCCCTGCAGGCCGGGCACGCCGTGCTGGCCATCGCCCGCGAACTGGGTCTGCCCCAGGTCAAGGTGGCGGTGGTGCTGGGCGACGATGTGCTGGCCCACTTGCAGGCCGATGGCCTGTCGCTGCCTGTGCTCGAATCCGAGCAGACACTGGCCGACCTGGCGCCGCAGCTGATCTCGGCCAACGCCTACCTGGGCGCCGAGGCCCTGTTGCCCGCTTTGCAGTCCGACGCGCAGGTCATCATCACCGGCCGCGTGGCCGACCCGGCCCTCTTCCTCGCGCCGCTGGTGCACCACTTTGGCTGGGCGCTGAACGACTGGCCACGTCTGGGCAAAGGCGTGCTGGTGGGACATTTGCTCGAATGCGCGGCGCAGATCACGGGCGGCTACTTTGCCGATCCGGGCTTCAAGGATGTGCCCGACATGACCCGGCTGGGCTTTCCGCTGGCCGAGGTCAGCGCATCGGGCGACGCCGTCATCACCAAGGTTGCGGGCTCGGGCGGTTGTGTCACAGTGGCCACTTGCACCGAGCAGCTGCTGTATGAAATCGAGAACCCTGCGCGCTACCTGCAACCCGATGTGGTGGCCGACTTCTCACAAGTTCAGTTGCACCAGATCGGCCCCGACCGCGTGCAGGTCACAGGCGGCAGCGGCAGTCCACGCACCGACACGCTCAAGGTCACTGTGGGTTACCGCGATGGCTACATCGGCGAAGGGCAAATCTCTTACGCAGGCCCCGGCGCACAGGCGCGTGGTCAGCTCGCACTTGACCTCGTGCGCGCACGGCTGGCCGATGCGGGCTACAACAACTGCGAAGGCCGTTACGACCTGATCGGCGTGAACGCCATCTTCGGACCAGACTCGGATGCCGCGACACAGCAACCTGCCGAAGTGCGCGCCCGCGTGGCCTTGCGCGTGCCCACACAGCGGCAGGCTCAGCATGTGGCGCACGAGGTCGAAGCGCTTTACCTCAACGGCCCGGCAGGCGGCGGTGGCGCCACCCGCTCGGTGCGCGAAGTGATCGCCGCAGCTGCCGTGCTGATGCCTCGTGAGGCCGTACACACCCACACCGTGCTGCTCAATGCGGAAGGACTCTGACATGCTGCTGCGCGACATCGCCCACACCCGCACCGGCGACAAAGGCAACCGCTCCACTCTGTCGGTCATTGCCTACGACCCCAAAGACTTTGCCCTGCTGGAAAAGCAGCTCACGCCCGAACGCGTGCAACAGCACTATGCGGGCATCGTGCACGGCCCGGTCGAACGTTACTGCCTGCCGCAATTGGGCGCGCTCAACTTCGTGATGCACAACGCATTGGGCGGCGGCGTGACCCGCTCGCTGGCTCTGGACGCCCACGGGAAATGCCTGAGTGCCAAACTCCTCAGCCTCGTGCTTGAATAAACCCAAACCTTCAAATTCGGAGACCCCCCCATGAAAAACATCCACCTCGCTGGCTTGCTCACCCTGATGCTCGGTCTGGCCGCCACCTCTTTGCATGCGCAGACCTACCCCAATAAACCGATCAAGGCCATCGTGCCCTTTGCAGCAGGCAGCGCCACCGACCAGATCGGCCGAGCCTTTGCGCAAAAAATGTCCGAAACCCTGGGGCAGCCCATCGTGGTGGAAAACAAGGCGGGCGTGAACGGCATGCTGGGCGCGGACCTCGTGGCCAAGTCAGCACCCGACGGTTACACCTTCCTGATCGGCACCAACAGCACCAACGCGGCGCTCAAGAGTCTGATGAAGAAACTGCCCTACGACCAGGACACCGCCTTTGCCCCCATCGCCTATCTGGGCTCGGTCCCCTTGATAGTGGCAGTGAACAACGACGTGCCCGCCAAAACCCTCAAGGAGCTGGTGGCACTGGCCAAGGCCAAACCCAACCACCTGACCTATGCCAGCGCCAGCACTTCGCAGCGCGTGTCCACCGAAGTGCTGTCCCACATGGCCGGGATCGACATGACCTATGTGCCCTACAAGAGCGGGCCAGCAGCCATGACCGATCTCATCGGCGGCCAAGTCAACCTCTTCACCGCCGACTTTGCGGTCATGCTCCCCCAGATCAAGGCAGGAAAGATCCGTGGCTTGGCGGTCACGTCCACGCAACGCTCCAAAGCCATCCCTGAGCTGCCCTCTGTCAACGAAGCCCTCGGCTTCAAGGACTACGAGCTGATCGCCTACTTCGCCATGTTTGCACCGGCAGGCACGCCCGCCGATGTGATCGCCAAACTCAACAAGGCCGCCAACGCCGCAGCCAATGACAAGGATTTGCTGGAACGTTTCGCGTCACTGGGCTTTGAAACCGCCCCGGCTTCGCCTGAAGCCCTGGCACAGCGCTCCAAAGCAGAAACAGCCAAATGGGCCAAGGCGATCCGCGACGCGAAAATTGAAGCCGAGTGATGACGTCTTAAACGGACAACAATCCGAGGGCTGGATAGCGTTGGCCAGCCAACGTTTCCAGCCCGAACTCTTTGAGCAAGGCCAGCAGCCTTTCCCCAGCGCTGCGCTTTTTCTGGCCTGTGTACTTGGCCAGGATCAGCTCGTTTTTCATGCTGTGTTCCCAGCCCACCAGCTCGGTCACCGTGACCGCATAGCCCTGTGACTCCAGGTACAGGCAGCGCAGCACGTTGGTCAATTGGCTGCCCACCTCGCGGGTGTGCAGGGGGTGACGCCACAGTTCGGCCAAGGGGGTGCGCTGCAGGTTGAGCGCCTTGTTATGGTTGAGCGCTCGCGCCAGCTCGGCCTGACAGCAGGGCACCAGCACCATGTATTTGGCTTTCTTCTGCAGCCCAAAGGCGATGGCGTCGTCGGTGGCGGTGTCGCAGGCATGCAATGCGGTGACCACGTCCATCTGCTCGGGCAGTTCGTCGCTCTGCGTGGACTCGGCCACACTCACGTTCAAAAAGCGCATGCGCTCAAAGCCCAGACGCTCGGCCAACTGGCGAGAGGATTCGACCAGTTCGCTGCGGGTCTCGATGCCGTAGATCGTGCCTTTGCCCAGGGCCTTGAAGAACAGGTCGTAGATGATGAAGCCCAGATACGACTTGCCGGCACCGTGGTCGGCCAGCGTCGGGCCGCTCTCGCTGGCGGGCAGCTCCAGCAGGAGCTTCTCGATGAACTGGAACAGGTGGTACACCTGCTTGAGCTTGCGGCGCGAGTCCTGGTTGAGCTTGCCGTCGCGCGTGAGGATGTGCAGCTGCTTGAGCAGTTCCACCGACTGGCCAGGGCGCACTTCGGGCGGCAACTCAGGTGCCGCAGCGGTTGGACGTTTTTTCATGGTGTGGCGTCCACGTCGAGCTTCTTCCAACCGTCGTGACCCAGCTTTTCCATCGTTGCCATATTGGTCTCGTAAATCATTTCGGCTTCGGGGAAGGCTTCCACCGCCCGGTCGATGCTGGCTTCGCGAATCAGGTGCAGGATCGGGTAAGGCGAGCGGTTGGTGAAGTTCGTGATGTCGTCGGGCTCGGTGTCGGCGAACTGGAACTCAGGGTGAAAACTCGCGATCTGGAATTCACCTTCCAGATCCAGCTCCTGCAGCACGCCATCGGCCTCGTCCAGAAAGTCGTTGAAGTCCAGAAAATCGCGCAGCATGTGCGGCACGATCAGCAGCACGGTCTCACGCACTTCGGCTGACAAAACGGCCAGAGCCTGGAGCTGTTCGATCAGCTCATCACGCAGGCCTTCGAGGCCCTTGGCCTCACTGACCGCGTAATGGATCTGGCCCTTCACATGCGGGGCCTTGGCAAAGGGGCACAGGTTCAGGCCGATCACGGCGCGTTCGAGCCAGCGCACGGTGTCGGCGATGGCGATGTTTCGGGAGGTATCAGTCATGCTGCGATTGTGCCTTCAGCCTGCTATGCAACAAGACCGCCAGCACCGCCCCCCCCACGCAGCACCCCATCGTCAGCAGCGGCGTGAGCTGCCAGCCCCCCGCACGCGCCGCCAGCGCAGCCGCCATGGGCGGCCCGATGAACTGCCCCAGGGCTGAGAGCTGCTGCACCCAGCCCACGGTGGAAGCCACCTGCTGCTCACCCGGCGCCAGGCGCACGGCCAGCGAGAACAGCGTGCCCGGCACCAACCCACCCACGCCCGAGAACAGCAAGATGCCTGCAAAGCGCAGCCAGGGCGCGCCTTCGGTGAAGGTGGCAAAGGCCAGCGTGCTGCCCAGCGCCATGGCGCCAAAACCCAGCCACAGGGTGCTGCGCGGCGCCCAGCCGCCTTGCAGCAAACGGCCCGAGGCCATATTGCCCAGCATGTTGACAGCAGCCGCCAAGGCCGTGAGCACACCCAGCAAAGCACCGCCCACACCCGCTGCGGCATAGATGGATGGCAGGAAACCCACCACCGCAAGCCACTGCCCGGAATACAAACCAAAACAAGCGGCCACCAGCCAGGGGCCGCGTGCGCCAAGCGTGCGTTGCAGGCGCGTCCAGATGCCCGACTCCGCTTGCACAGGCGCAGGTGGATCGGCCGGAATGACCCGCGCGACCCAGGCGGCCATGCCCAGCGAAACCAGCGCGAACAGCCACCACCACGCGCTCCAACCCCAGGCCGGAATGAACAGCGGCCCCACCAGCAAAGCCAGCGCCGTGCCCGTGGGCATGTAAGCGCCCCACACGCCCAGCATGCCGGGCAGTTGCGTAGGTGGCACCAGGCGGCGGATCAGCGCGGGTGCGGGCAAGGCCACCAGCAGAAAGCCCAGGCCTTCCATGGCCCGCAACACCAGCAAGACGCTGACCGATGTGGCCAAGCCTCCGGCGGCGCTGGCCAGCGCCAGCAAGAGCAGGCCTCGCACCATGCTGCGCTTGAGGCCCATGCCGTCCGCCAGCATGCCCATGAAGACCGCTAGGCTCAAGCCTGCCAGCTGCACCATCGACAAGAGGAAGCCCGACTGCACCAGGCTCAGACCCAGCTCGGCCTGCAGTGCGGGCAAGGCGGGCGGCAGCTTGCCGACTTGCAAAGCGGCCACGCCGCCAGCGGCCACGACCAGCCAGGCCTTGCCGTGCGAAGAAAAGGGCTTGTGGTCCATCACAGGATCATCGCGACGGGGGCGTCGCTCCTACAAAGGCAACAGCGCACGCGTTCACAACAACTTCCGTCCTGTGAGGCGTTCGTGTTCGCGCAGGGCAAAGCGGTCGGTCATGCCCGCGATGTAGTCGGCCACGGCGCGGTGGCGGTCTTCGCGGGCAGCGAACTCGGCGCGCATCTCGCTGGGCTGCGCCAGGTAGGCCTCGAACAGTTCACGCACCGCCTGTTTGGCCTGGCCCATGATGTGCATGACCTGCGGATGGCGGTACAAGCTCGCGAACAAAAACTTCTTGAGCTCGGCGCTGCGGGTTTTCATGTCGTCCGAAAACCGCAGCAGCGGCCCGGCCAGACGCGCCTCGTCGGCCGTCTGCACACCCGCTGCGGCAATCGCGACGCGGGTGGTGTCGATCACGTCGTACACCTGTTCGCTGAGCATGCGGCGCGTGCTCTCATACAGCCAGCGGCGCGGCTTGTCCTTGAGCTGCGGGTGCTCGGCCAATGCCTGAAGCCGGTAATGGTCAAACAGCGGCACTTCCTGCATCTGCTCCAGCGAGATCAGGCCCGAGCGCACACCGTCGTCGATGTCATGCGCGTTGTAGGCGATGGCGTCGGCCAGGTTGCACAGCTGTGCCTCGAGGCTGGGCTGGGTGCGGTCCAGAAAGCGCCGCGCGACACCGCCGGGCTCGGCCGCTTCAATGGCCTCGGCGTTGGTGCGCGAGCAGTGCTTGAGGATGCCTTCGCGGGTCTCGAAGCTCAGGTTCAGGCCGTCGAATTCGGGGTAACGCGCTTCGAGCTGGTCGACGACGCGCAGGCTTTGCAGGTTGTGCTCAAAGCCGCCATGCGCCTCCATGCATTCGTGCAGGGCGTCCTGCCCCGCATGGCCAAAGGGGGTGTGACCCAGGTCGTGGGCCAGCGCGACAGCCTCGACCAGGTCTTCGTTCAGACCCAGCGCACGGGCGATCGAACGGCCCAGCTGCGCGACTTCGAGCGAGTGCGTGAGCCGCGTGCGAAACAGGTCGCCCTCGTGGTTGAGGAACACCTGGGTCTTGTAGACCAGACGCCGAAACGCCGTGGAGTGGACGATGCGGTCGCGGTCGCGCTGGAAGGCGTTGCGCGTAGGCGCAGGCAACTCGGCATGGCGGCGGCCCCTGCTTTGCGACGAATGGCTGGCCCAGGGGGCCAGACCAGAGGAGTTGCGACGGTCAGGCACAGCAGGCGTCAATCACGTCGCGCACCATCGTGTCAGGTGCGCCCTGCACGGCGGCCTGGCCAGGGCCGTCGATGACGACAAACTGGATGTCGCCGCCCACGGCCTTTTTGTCCAAGCGCATGTGTTCGATGTAATCCAGTGCGTTGTCGGCGGCGTTCAGCACAGGGCCGCGCACCGGCAAGCCGGCGCGTTCGATCAGGGCCTTCAGGCGCACCACAAAAGCGGCATCCACCTTGCCCAGGCGCTGCGACAGTTCGGCCGCCATGACCATGCCACAACCCACGGCCTCACCGTGCAGCCAGACGCCAAAGCCCAGGCCCGCCTCGACAGCGTGGCCGAAGGTGTGACCGAAGTTCAGGATGGCGCGCAGCCCCGACTCGCGCTCGTCCTGCCCGACCACCCAGGCTTTGATCTCGCAGCTGCGCTGGACGGCATGCGCCAGCGCAGCCGGCTCGCGCGCCATGAGCGCACCGATGTTCGCCTCGATCCAGGCCAGAAAATCCATATCGGCAATCGGGCCGTACTTGATGACTTCGGCCAGCCCGGCGCTGAGTTCGCGCTCGGGCAAGGTTTTCAGGGTGTCCAGATCGCAAACCACACGCACCGGCTGGTAGAAGGCGCCGATCATGTTCTTGCCCAGCGGGTGGTTGATGGCGGTCTTGCCGCCCACCGACGAATCCACCTGCGACAGCAACGTGGTCGGCACCTGCACAAAAGGCACACCGCGCATGTAGCTGGCAGCGGCAAAACCGGTCATGTCGCCGATCACCCCGCCACCCAGGGCAAACAGCACGGTCTTGCGGTCGCAGCCCTTGGCCAGCAGGGCGTCAAAAATCAGATTCAATGTCTGCCAGTCCTTGTGCGCTTCGCCGTCGGGCAGCACCACGGTGTGGATCTGCTTGTAGTGCGGCGTGAGCGCGGCACGCAACTGCGCTTCGTAGAGCGGGGCCACGGTGTCGTTGGTGACGATCATCGCGGCCTGCGCCTTGGGCAAACCAGCCCAGGTTTGCGCTTGCGCCAACAGGCCGGAGCCGATGTGGATGTCGTAGCTGCGGTCGCCTAGCGCAATGGCGACTTTTTCAATGGGGGAAGGATGCTGAGCCATAGCCCTCAAGTGTAGGGCCTGGGCAGACCGCTCATGGTGCCCAACCCACTTCAGGAAGCCGCAGGGGAATGTGGCTGTGGAGGCTGTTGGGCAGGCGCTTGGGCGCGCGCTGGCAGGTGCCCGGCCAGTTCCAGCTGCATCAGGATCATGTTGACCAGGGTAGACACCGAAGGGCGCCCGGTTTCGATCACAAAGTGCGCCGCATCGCGGTACAACGGATCACGCGCGTCATACAAGGCACGCAAGCGCGACAGCGGATCTTCCACCTGCAAGAGCGGGCGCACCGTGTCGTGCCGCAAACGGCGATACACGTCTTCGGGCGACGAACGCAGGTAGATCACCTGCCCGCGGTCATGCAAATGGCGGCGGTTGGCCTCGCGCAGCACCGAGCCGCCGCCGGTGGACAGCACGCCCCGGTGGTTCAGGCTCAGGTCATCGAGCACCGCTTGCTCGACATCGCGGAAAGCGTCTTCGCCTTCGCGGGCAAAGTACTCGCGGATCGAGCAACCCAGTCGGTCTTCGATCACGTGGTCCGAGTCGACAAAAGGCACACCGAGACGGCGCGCCAGCTGGCGCCCGATGGTGGTTTTGCCAGAGCCCGGAAGGCCCACGAAGATGATGGTCAAGACAGTCTCACACGCGAAAAACAGGCGCCTGGCGGCCTGTCAAAGGCCTGTGCGCCGGACCCGCAAGTGTATGCGAGACAGGCCCTACACCTGCCAAGGCCATGCGCTTTCAGCGACCCGAAGTCGGGGCGAAGTCAGAAACAGGTCAAGGCGCTGGCCGGGGATCGGGTCCGCTCGCCACCGGGCCCACCATGTCGGTCGCAGGCGTGCTGTCGGCCATCACCCGGGGTGTCAGGAACACCAGCAACTCGCTTTTGCGGCGGGTCTGCTGGCGGTTGCGAAACAGCCAGCCCAACACCGGCACATCGCCCAGGCTCGGCACCTTGGCCTCGTCGTTTTTGTCTGCGTCTTCAAAAATGCCGCCCAGCACCACCGTGCCGCCGTCCTGCACGCGCACCTGGGTTTTGACGTGTTTGGTGTTGATCGCGTACCCGGCGGTGGTCAGCTGCCCCACGCTGTCACGGTTGACATCCACCTCCAGCACCACCGAGCCGTCGGGTGTGATCTGCGGCGTGACTTCGAGCTTGAGGTTGGCCTTGCGGAAGGTGATGGACGTCATCGTGGTGCCGCCCGTGGCCGCGGCCGTTTGGTAGGGCAGCTCGGTGCCCTGCTCGATCAGGGCCTTGGTCTGGTCTGCGGTGATGACCCGTGGGCGTGACACCACCTTGCCTCGGCCGTCGGCTTCGAGCGCCGACAACTCCAGGTTGATGAATTTGTCCGCCGATGCATTGAACAGGGACACGGCAAAGCTGGCCGGGCTCACCAGGGTCTGGCCTGCGTTGCCCGCAGCCAACGCCACCTGGTTGCCCGTGATCACGCCCGCGCCCGTGGTGGCGTTGGTCGCGCCCAATGCCAAGGTGCGGCCACCGACAGCACCCGTGCTGCCCGCGCCCCAGCGCACCCCCAGCGATTCACCAAACTGGTCATCGGCCTCGACGATCCGTGCCTCGATCAGGACCTGCCGCACCGGCACATCGAGCCGCGCAATCATCTGTTGCAACTCGGCCAGACGGGCAGGCACATCCGATATGAAAATCTGGTTCGTTCGCGGCTCGGCCAGTACGCTGCCGCGTGCACTGAGCCAGCGCCCACTGCCTGCGGCAGCCGCGCCCGACGTCGGCCCTCCACCTTGCAGGCGCTGCGCCACCTCGGTGGCCCGGGTGTATTGCAGCCGCAGCGACAGCACCTGCAAGGGACTCACAGCCTCGAGCGCGCTTTGCGCCTCGATGTGTTTTTTCTCTCGCTGCAGCCACTCGTCTTGCGGCGCCACCCAGATCACCTGCCCCTCCTGGCGTGAAGCCAGCCCCTTGGACTGCAGCACGATCTGCAAAGCCTGCGGCCAGGGCACGTCCTTGAGCCGCACAGAGACACTGCCGGTCACGGCATCGGTGGTCACCACATTCAAGCCGGTGAAGTCGGCAAACACCTGCATCAGCGCCCGCAGTTCGATGTTCTGGAAATTCAGGCTGATCGGTGCATCGGCACGCGCGTCCACGGCGGCCAGTGACGCAGCGACCCTGTCTGGCGCCGCGTTGGCACATGCCACAGGCCAGACCAGACACACCAGCACACGACCCCAGGTTTGAAGTGTTGTCATCGGAAATTTCCTTCCAGGCGCAAAATTTGAACGGCACCCAAGCCATGGCGCGGTTGCAGCTCCACCGCGTCCGGATGAACCGTTTTGACGCGGTAGTCCTCCAGCGCCAGGCGCGCACCCGGCCCCAGAACCACCCAATGCGCGCCGGCGCCCAGAACGGCTTGCAGGGACTCGCCTTGCTGCCAGACGCCCAGGAGTCGGACCGCGGCCAAAGGCCATTGGCGTGGATCGGAAGACAAGGCGGCAGACACCGGCTCCGAAGCGCCCGGCGCAAGTGCCGCAACAGTCGGGAGTCCAGACGCGAAGGGGTCTGCCACGGGGCTCACATTACGCCCGGCAGCCAGGCGCCAGGCTGAGGGCCAGGCCTGCTCGGCTGCCGCGTCAGGGCGCATCCACACGCGCCACAGACCATCCCACTGCAACTGCCCTGCCGGCCCACTGGCAGTCACCGTCATGCGGTCCAGGGTCCACACTGACCCCGCGTCCACCAGTGACTGCCAAGCAATGGCCACATCGGCATATCGGCCCTGAAGACGCAAGGCCACAGCCTGGCTTGGCAGGGCAGCACCTGGCTGCAAGGCCTGCGGCCTCAGGGCCAGCACCTGCAACTCCTGCTGCGCCAACCCCTTTTGCAATGCCAGCCAGAGACTGGCCGCATCGCCTTGGGCAGGCAAGTGATCGATCAGTGCCGGCGCCCCTTGCGAAGGGTTGGCGACTGCAGGCTGCGCCACCACGGGTGGTGCAGCCTCTTTCAAGGCCTGCACCTTCTGCTGCAGCTGCTCATGCTGTTCGTACACGTCGACATCCCACCCAAGCACCATCGCCCCCCCTGCGATGACACCGCCCACCGACCAGGCCCAACGGCGCGCAGCACGCACCAGCATTGGCCACACAGGCACAGATGTCCTGAAACTTTTCATGGCGACTGCCGGCTTGCTGATGGTGGCAACGAAGGCCAAAGCCCTTGCCAGACAAACACATGCCCCATGCCGGACACCTGGCCATCAGCCATGTCCGCAGGGATGGCCGCCAGACTGGCCAGCGTCAAAGGGCTTTGCAGTTTTTCCGACAGCCGTGCCTGCGCCGCTGCCAAGGCCTGCACGTCCCGGGCGCGGCCCTGCAACTCCAGCCGATCACCGTCCACCTGCAGGCGCTCCAGGGCCCAGCCCTGGCGCCCTGCTTCTTCCAGAACAGCATGGTGCAGTCGACTCCAGGCTTGCTGGTGCTGCTGCACCCGTTCCAGCCAACGCTGCTGGCGTTGCGCCAGAACAGCCGCTTCCTGCTGGACTTTGGCATCACGCGCCTGGGCATGGCGCCGGGCATTTTGGGACTGCAACTGGTCTTGCTCTGAAGCCAGTGCATCCAGCTCCAGACGCATCCCATGCAGCACACCGCTGCCCATGACCAGTCCCATCAGCACCCCGCTCAACCCCGAACCCCAACGCCATCGCAAGCGTTGCTGGCGGGCCTGCATCGGGTATTTGAGCAGGTTGAACGCCGTGTTCATGACAAGGCCCTCAAGCCCGCCCCACAGGCACACAGCCAGGCCCAGGCTGGCGTGCCGCGCAGGGACGACAAGACCTCTTCAGGTACATCGTGTCCAGCAGATGCAGTGGTCCCGAGCTCGCTGAACTGCCAGTCCTGGTGGGGCTGGGCCTGCAGGTTTCTGGCCCCACCACGCAAAGCCTGTGCAGCACGCCGTACGGCCTGCTCGTGGGGTTCGATCGCAGGCAAACGCCAACCCGCAGCACGGGTGTGTCTGTGCCAGGCGTGCACTTCGCTGCGCAAGCAAGCGAGCCAACTCACGCGTTGTGCCACGGGACTCCCCGTCGCATGCACCTCCAGATCAAAGCTGACCTCTTGCGCCGACACGTTCAGGCTTTGAGCGGCTTCGAGCTGCACTTCGGCTTGCAGTGCTTCAGCTGACAAGAAGACCGGGCAGTCGATCTGCCCGCTGCGGCAGCGATCCATCGGGAGCGCCACCGCAAGACGACGGTGCCTGCGCACCTCCTGCTCGCTCGCTTCACTCAGGGCCTGAACCAGCCAGTCATGGTGACTGTCCGTGGCCTGTGCCCAGGCCGGTGGCAACAGGTGCATTGCACGCTGTACACGGATTTCGCCCACATCCGATCGTCCCAGGCAGACCAGGGTGACCCCACGCGCCTCCAAGGCGATGCCCCAAGCGCTGGTGATCTTGCGAAATGGAAATCCTGGCCACAGCTTCAGCCCTGATCGCACGGTGTGTCTCCCTGATCCTGAGGCCTGAAATGGCCTTCTGGCTGTTTTTTAGCATGAACATCAGGATATTTCAATGATTTATGAAAACCATTGGATACTAATTACAAGACCTTTACTGCCTCGAAGGCAGCTGGATTTTTATAATCAGCGACCCGCTGGCCCTCCGCGCCAGCGACCTTCAAAGTCCTATGACCCAACGCCCTCCCCATACGCCAGAAGCTCCTCAAAAGTCTGCTGCGCCTGCCAACGACTCCTCCGCCATCACCACTTGGCTGATCAAACTGGGGCTGTGGGCGGCTGGCCTGGTGCTCGCTGGCCTGCTGGCTTTGCTCCTGGTGGTGGGCGTGGCCATGGTGGTGGCCTACCCCAATTTGCCGGACATTTCCGATCTCGCCGACTACCGCCCCAAGCTGCCGCTGCGCATCTACACCGCAGATGGCGAACTGATGGGCGAGTTCGGTGAAGAGCGGCGCAACCTGACGCCCATCAAGGACATCCCCAAGGTGATGAAAGACGCGGTGCTGTCCATCGAAGACGCGCGCTTTTACCAGCACGGTGGTGTGGACTACCTGGGCATCCTGCGTGCGGGCGTGGCCAACATGGGCCGCGTGAAAAGCCAAGGGGCCTCCACCATCACCATGCAGGTGGCCCGCAACGTCTACCTGTCCACCGAAAAAACCTACACCCGCAAGATTTACGAAATCCTGCTGACCTACAAGCTCGAACACATGCTGACCAAGGACCAGATCCTTGAGATCTACATGAACCAGATCTTCCTGGGCAATCGGGCTTATGGCTTTGCCTCGGCCAGCGAGATTTATTTCGGCAAACAGCTCAAGGACATCAGCATCGCCGAAGCCGCCATGCTCGCGGGTCTGCCCAAAGCGCCTTCGGCCTACAACCCGATCAGCAACCCCAAACGTGCCCGCTCCCGCCAGCTCTACATCATCGAGAGGATGGAGGAAAACAAGTACATCACCGCCGCGCAGGCCAAAGCGGCCAAAGCCGAACCCCTGAAGCTGCGTTCGGCGGCCGACAAAAACAACCTGCACGCCGAATACGTGGCCGAGACCGTGCGCCAGATGGTGTTTGCGCAGTACGGCCCCGAGACCTACACCCGTGGACTGAACGTCTACACCACCTTGCAGTCCAGTGAGCAAAAAGCCGCTTACCGCGCCTTGCGCCAAGGCATCCTGGAATACGAACGCCGCCAGATTTACCGTGGCCCCGAGAAGTTTGTGGACCTCCCCATCGACCCCAGGAAACTCGAAGAAGCCATTGACGATGTGCTGGACGATCACCCCGACAACGGCGATCTGCTGTCGGCCGTGGTGCTCGAAGCCACCCCCCGCAAAGTGGTGGTGGTGCGCCAGAACGCCGAGCAGATCGAAGTCACCGGCGAGGGCCTGAAGCCCGTGCAATCGGGCCTGTCCGACAAGGCACCGCCAGCGGTTCGGCTGCGCCGTGGCGCGGTGGTGCGCATCGCCCAAACCACCAAGGGCGGCTGGGAAATCACGCAGCAACCCGAAGTCGAAGGTGCCTTCGTGGCCGTGACACCACAGACCGGGGCCATCCGCGCCTTGGTGGGCGGCTTTGACTATGCCAAGAACAAGTTCAACCACGTCACGCAGGCGTGGCGCCAGCCGGGTTCAAGCTTCAAGCCCTTCATCTACTCGGCAGCCCTCGAAAAAGGCATCACACCCGCCACTGTGGTGAACGACTCCCCCCTGTTCTTTGACAGCAGCGTCACCGGCGGTCAGCCCTGGGAACCCAAAAACTACGACGGCACCTTCGATGGCCCCATGACCTTGCGCAAGGGCCTGGCCAAATCGAAAAACATGATCTCCATCCGCGTGCTGCAAGCCGCAGGCACACGCCACACCCAGGAGTGGATTGGGCACTTCGGCTTTGACGAAGAAAAGCACCCGGCCTACCTCACCATGGCCCTGGGCGCTGGCTCGGTGACACCCATGCAAATGGCCACCGCCTATTCGGTGTTTGCCAACAACGGCTTTCTGGTGCAACCCCACCTGATCACCCGCATCTCTGACCCCAAGGGCAAGGTGCTGGTCGACAGCCCGCTGCCCGAACAAATCACCGAAGAGCACCGCGCCATTCCCTCGCGCAATGCCTATGTCATGGGCAGCCTGCTGCAGGAAGTGACCCGCTCAGGGACAGCGGCCCGTGCGCAGGCCATGCTCAAGCGCCCTGACCTGTATGGCAAGACCGGCACCACCAACGATGCGATGGACGCCTGGTTTGCGGGCTACCAGCCCAATCTGGCAGCCGTGGTCTGGATCGGTTACGACACGCCCCGCAAACTGGGCGACCGCGAAACCGGCGGGGGCCTGAGCCTGCCGGTGTGGATCAGCTTCATGGAAACCGCGTTGCGCACGCAACCCGTGGTCGTGCCTTCGGTGCCCGAAGGCCTGGTTCAGGTGGGCGGCGAGTGGCTCTTTGACGAATACGCCAGCGGCGGCGGTGTCCGCTCGCTGGGACTCGGTGATTCACCTGCCGCTGGTGCCTCTGACGAGAAACGCAAAATCCTGGACCTCTTCAAGAACTGAGGCCCTTGCCCGAACGGAGGTCAGGCGCGAAAGGCCAGCGCCTGACCGGACTGCTCGCTGGCGTAGCGTGACAGGCTGGCCCAGAACTCGCCCTGGCCTTTGGTGTCCTGCCACTGCGTGCCGTCAAACTTGTAGTGAAAGCCCCCACAGCGCGCCGCCAGCCAGACCTCGTGCAACGGTTTTTGCAGATTGATCACGATCTGGCTGCGGTTGGCAAAGGTGATGGTGATCATGCCGCCCACGCGCTGGTTGTCCAGGTCGGCATCGGTTTCGTCGTTGATGCGGTCGCAGCTGGCCTCCACGCCACTCAAGAGGCGCTCGGCCTGGTCCAGAAATTCAAGGTCGGTCATTACAATCGTTGCATGTTGAGAGTTCTGAAGATTCTAGTCATCGCCCAAGTCCTTGCTGCCTGTGCGGCGATGCTCGCGGCTTGCGGCCAGAAAGGTCCGCTCACGCTGCCCCAGACCCCTGAGTCGGCTGGACGGGCCACCCTGCCCCAGACCCTCAACCCCTGGCACAAACCGGCCAACACCCCAGCCGGCACCTCCGCCGAACCCACACGCTGAACCATGACCACTGATCTGAACGCTTCTGCCCTGCCGGGCCAACCCTTCTTCGCCTACCAGGGCAACGATCTGATAGTCGAAGGCGTGCGCCTGGCCGACTTGGCCCGGGCACATGGCACACCGCTGTTCGTGTATTCCAAGGCGGCCATGCTCTCGGCTCTGGCCGCCTACCAGCGCGGCTTTGCCGGGCGCAAGGCGCAGATCTGCTACGCCATGAAGGCCAACTCCAGTCTGGCTGTGCTGCAGGTGTTTGCTGACGCTGGCTGCGGCTTTGACATCGTCTCTGGTGGCGAACTCGCCCGCGTCATGGCCGCAGGCGGTGACCCGGCCAAGGTGATCTTCTCGGGCGTGGGCAAGACCCGCACCGAAATGAGGCAAGCCCTGCAGGCAGGCATTGGCTGCTTCAACGTCGAAAGCGAAGCCGAACTCGATGTGCTGAGCGACGTGGCGGTGAGCCTGGGCAAACAAGCCCCGGTCAGCCTGCGCGTGAACCCCAACGTCGACCCCAAGACCCACCCCTACATCTCCACCGGCCTCAAGGGCAACAAGTTCGGCATCGCGCACGAGCGTGCCGTGCAGGTCTACCAGCACGCGGCCAGCCTGCCGGGCCTGCAGGTGGTGGGCATCGACTGCCACATCGGCTCGCAGATCACCGACACCACGCCTTACCTGGACGCGATGGACCGCATTCTGGATTTGGTCGCGGCCATCGAGGCGGCGGGCGTGCCCATCCACCACATCGACTTTGGCGGCGGTCTGGGCATCAATTACAACGGCGACACCCCGCCCGAGGCCGATGCGCTGTGGGCGCAGCTGCTGGCCAAGCTGGACGCACGCGGCTATGGCCAGCGCCAGCTCATGATCGAGCCGGGCCGCTCGCTGGTGGGCAATGCCGGCGTGTGCCTGACCGAGGTCATGTACCTCAAGCCCGGTGAGCAAAAGAATTTCTGCATCGTCGACGCGGCCATGAACGACCTGCCACGCCCGGCCATGTACGAAGCCTTCCATCAGATCGTGCCCCTGGCCCCACGCAGCGGCGACGCCGTGACCTGCGACGTGGTCGGCCCCGTGTGCGAGAGCGGTGACTGGATTGGCCGCGACCGCCAGCTGGTGGTGCAGGCGGGTGACGTGCTGGCCGTGCTGTCGGCCGGGGCCTACTGCATGAGCATGGCCAGCAACTACAACACCCGGGGCCGCGCCGCCGAAGTGCTGGTCGATGGCAACAAGGCCCACCTGATCCGCCAGCGCGAATCAGCGTTCGACACGTTTGCGCTGGAGCAGCTGGTCGGTTGAGCTGCACCGCCCCACCTCAGGCGGGGCGTTTTTTCAACCGCCTGAGCACGCGCCAGCCCAGCAACGCAGCGAGGATGGCGGCATAGACCAGCACCTCGCCATACAGGCGCTTGCCCGAGCGCATCCACCAGAAATGCAGCACGGCCAGCACGGCCACCGCATACACGGCCTTGTGCAAGGCCTGCCAGCGGGCCCCGCCCAACCAGCGGATGGCGCGGTTGAACGAGGTGGCAGCCAGCACCAGCAGCAGCACAAACGCACTGAAGCCCACCAGGATGAAAGGCCGCTTGGCGATGTCCCGGGCGATGTCGGCCCAGTCCAATCCCATGTCGAACACGGCGTAGCACAGCAGGTGCAGCACCGCATACCCAAAAGTCAGCAGCCCCAGCAGGCGACGAAACCGAGCCAACTCGGGCCAGCTCAACACAGTGCGCAAGGGGGTGACCGCCAGCGTGATGCACAGGCCGCGCAGGGTCCAATCGCCGGTGGCGCGGATCAAGGTTTCAGCCGGGTTGGCACCGAGTTGATCGGCCAGCGTGCGCCACAGCAGCCAGGCCAGCGGCAGCAGACCGATGGCAAGAAGCGCCCACCAGGCCGTGCGCGTGCGGAGCCAGCTGCGCATGCTCAGAAGAATTTCCTGAGGTCCATGCCCGCGTAGAGCTGGCCCACCTGCGTTTCGTAGCCGTTGAACATCAGCGTCTTGCGCTTCTTGGCCAGCAGGCCGTCTTCGCCAATGCGCCGCTCGGTGGCCTGGCTCCAGCGCGGGTGGTCCACGTTCGGGTTCACGTTGGAATAAAAGCCGTACTCCTGCGGCGCCGCTTTTTCCCAGGACGAGCGGGGTTGCTTGTCGGTGAAACGGATCTTGACGATGCTCTTGCTGCTCTTGAAACCGTACTTCCACGGCACCACCAGGCGCACGGGTGCGCCGTTCTGCTTGGGCAGCACTTCACCGTACATGCCAAAGGCCAGCAGGGTCAGCGGGTGCAGGGCTTCGTCCATGCGCAGGCCTTCCACGTACGGCCAGTCGAGCGCGCCACCGCGCACACCGGGCATGGTTTTTTCATCGGCCTGGGTGATGAACTCCACAAACTTCGCGCCACCCTGCGGCTCCACCCGCTTGATGAGATCACCGAGCGAATAGCCTACCCACGGAATGACCATGGACCAGCCCTCCACGCAGCGCAGGCGGTAGATGCGCTCTTCCATGGCACTGAGCTTCATCAGGTCTTCCAGGCCGTAGCGCCCGGGCTTTTTGACCAGCCCCTCGATCTCGACCGTCCAGGGCTGGGTTTTGAGGGTGTGGGCGTACTTGGCCGGATCGGACTTGTCGGTGCCGAATTCGTAGAAATTGTTGTAGCCGCTCGCGTCCTTGTAGGCCGTGGGTTTGTCCATGACATTGGCCCCGACCACCGTCGAGGCCGCGCCGGGCAATGGGGGCAACACACCGGAGCGTGCGGTTTGCGCCAGCGCTTCGCGCCCGGCCCAGCCACTCAGGGCCAAACCCGCTGTGCCTGCGGCCAGGCCTTTGAGCCATTCACGGCGGCCCTGATAGATCGCCTCTGGCGTGATCTCGCTGGACAGTGGGTGGATGAATCCGGTGTCTTGGGTGCAGATGAGCATGGCAGTGTCCCTGGATGGCCGGACCGCGGTGCGGCCCTGGCTGCGGATTGTGACCCTGATCCATTCGCCCTGCAGGGCAGACAGGTTTCAGGCCACACCAGAGATCACAAAGTACCGTAACTGTGCAGACCGCTGAGGAACATGTTCACGCCCAAAAAGGCGAAGGTCGTGACCGCCAGCCCGGCCAGTGCCCACCAGGCGGCCACGGTACCGCGCAGGCCCTTCATGAGGCGCATGTGCAGCCAGGCCGCATAGTTGAGCCAGACGATCAGGGCCCAGGTCTCTTTCGGGTCCCAGCTCCAGTAACCGCCCCAGGCCTCGGCCGCCCACAAGGCGCCCAGCACGGTGGCGATGGTGAAAAACGCAAAGCCCACAGCGATGGCCTTGTACATCACGTCGTCCAGGATCTCCAGTGCAGGCAAGCGCTCGGCGATGCGGCGGCGCCCCAGCAAGATGCCGGCGGCGATCAGGGCCGAGATAGCGGCATACACCACCCAGTAACTGCCGCCTGCCTCGGCGATGCCGCGCTGGCGGAAAGCGATCGGCACAAAGCACAGCGCAGCGCCCAGCAGCCAGATCGGCGTGAGGCGGAACCAGCGGGTTTCGGTGGCCTGCTGCTTGATCAGGTAGGCGAATGCCACCATGGCCGACAGGGCAAAGGTGCCGTAGCCAATGAAGTTGGCGGGCACATGCAGCTTCATCCACCAGCTCTTGAGGGCAGGCACCAGTGGCTGGATTTCGTGCGCCTCGCGCACCAGCGTGTACCAGAGCAAGAAGCCCACGGCCGCGCTGACCACCAGCATCACAAAAGCCCCAAGTGCCCGGGTTTGGTACTGGTCTTCGTAGAACAGGTAGAAAGTCGCCGTCATCCAGCAGAACATGACGAAGACTTCATACAGGTTGCTCACCGGGATGTGGCCGATGTCGGGACCGATCAGGTAACTCTCGTACCAGCGCACCATGGTGCCCACCAGCGCCAGCACCACGCCCACCCAGGCCATGCGCGAGCCCAGGGTTTCGAGCGTGTCACGCTGCGCCTGAATGAACATGCCGCCCCAATAAAACACCGTGCTGATGAAAAACAGCATGCTCATCCACAGGATGGCCGACTGGCTGGAGAGGAAATACTTGAGGCCAAAGACCGTGTCGGCCCGGGCCAGATCGCCCTGGTAGCTGTAGACCGCCAGCAAGGACAAAACCGCCACCGCCACCATCAGGTGGCGCAGCGGACGCCAGAACCAGCCGAGCCACACGGCCGCGGGCCAGGCGCAGACCAGGATGGCTTTTTCATAGACATCCATCGCGTGCTGGTAATTGGCAAAGGCGAACACCATGCCCACCAGCGCCAGCAAAGCAAAGCCCCAGTCGGCCGGGCTGCGGCGGGAAAAGAAACCGGGGTTCAAAGTGACGGTCGTGTTCATGCTGCGTTCTCCGGGGCCAGCAAACGGCCCTTGAGTTGTTCAAATTCGCGGTCAGCGTCCATCGTCTTGCGATTGGACGACAAGGCCATCACCGCGTGCGCACCCTCGCCCGCTGGCGTCAGCCAGACCCACAGGCGGCGTTCGCGCACATAGAGCATGGCAAACACGCCCAGAATCAAAAGGGCGCAGCCCAGATACACCAGCGTCTTGCCCGGGGCCCGCGCCACCTGGAACACGCTGGCCTGCACCTGGGTGAAGTCCTTGAGCATCAGGACCATGGGCGCGGTGTACAAGGGCGCGTCGCTCAGGGCCAGCACCGCCTGGCTCATGAAGCCCTGCACCTTGTCCTGTGGCAGGGGCTTGGCCCGGGCCTGCTCACGGGCCACAGCATCGAGCTCGATCAGCACACCGTTGAGGATGCGCACCAGCATCTCGCCTGCACGGGCACGCTCGGCTTCGGGCACATTGTTTTCCATGAAGTCGGCCAGCGCCTGCAAGCCGGCAACAGGCTTGTCTTGGACCGGTTCGAGCCCGGTAAACAAGCCCAAAGCACGGGTGGCCGACTCGGCCAGGGGTTTGGCCAGATCGGGGCGCTTGGGGTCCACCGCCTGGCGGGCATAGCGCTGCACGGCGCGCTCACGCAACTCGGGTGACTGCAGGGCAGCGCGCAGGCGCACAAAGCCGTCCATGCTGGCGTTTTCGTCGGCTGGCACACGCATGTAGCGGTAGGCTTCGCCCGGGTTCTCGCGCATGCCCAGCAGGAACACGGCCTGGCCATCGCCCATGTCCACCGGGGCCATGTAGTTGTTGTATTCGCGAGCCTGCCCGGCAGCGTCGCGCAATTTGTAGCTCACGCTCGGGCCGATGTTGCGCAGCACTTTTTGCGTCGTGGTCTTGTGACCCGAGCCCAAGCGGCCTTCGATGGTCTCGCGCAAGTTGACAGCACGCACATCCACCGCCCTATCGCCTCCGCGCCCGGCATCGGCAAAGTTCTCGACGTTGATGACCCGCAGGCCTGTGAACTCCAGGCGCAGCTTGTCCTGGCCGTTGGTCAGCTCGGTGCTGCTGCCAATCGTGCCTTCGACTTCAAACGGCTTGCTCGCCGCCGCCATGGGCACCGCCTGCAGCTTGACGGTGGAGCCGCCATCGTCAAAGCTCGACTGGTAAATCTCGATGCCCTTGAAGCTGGCCGGGTGGTTGACCTCGACCCGGGCCTCCTGCTTGTCGCCAGTCGCTTTGTCGTGGATCACGATGTCACTGGCAAAAAGTTTGGGCATGCCGGTCGAGTAGTACTCGACGATGAATTTCTTGAGCTCGATCGCAAACGGCAACTCCTGCAACAGAATGCCGTCCGACTGGTTCAGGATCGCGGTGCTCGACGCGGTATTTTCCGCCACCATCACATTGCCCCGGAAGGTCGGGTTGCGCTCGGACAAGCGGTGCTGCGCGGGCACGTCGGCGATCAGGCCGCCGCCGTTGTAGACCGACTTGCCGCCCAACAGCATCTGGGCCCGGACGATCAGGTCGCCGTCCAGCAAACCACCCACACACACCAGCACGATGGCCGAGTGGGCCGCGATGTAGCCGATTTTGTTGGCCGCACCCGCCTTGGCCGCGAGCATCCAGCCCGGGCCCTGCGGGGTGTCTCGCGACTGCAGCTTGACCTTCCAGCCGCCGGTGGCCAGCAACTGGCCCAGGCGGTGGGCCGCGGCTTCGGGCGCATCGCCCAGCACGCTTTCGGCCTTGTGGTGGAAGGCCTTGAGGCTTTGCTCGCGGATATTTTCCTTGTAGGCCTTCAGATCGGTCAGGATCTTCGGGGTGTTGCGGGCAATGCACAAGCTGGTGCTGGTGACCAGAAACGCCAGAATCAGCAAGAACCACCAGGCGCTGTAGACCGAGTACAGGCTGAACGCACCGAACACCTCGGCCCAGAAAGGCCCAAACTGGTTGACGTAATTGGGCAGCGGTTCGTGCTGCTTGAGCACCGTGCCGATCACCGAAGCAATGCAGATGACGGTGAGCAATGAAATGGCAAACCGCATCGACGACAGCAGCTCCACCGCGGCACGCCAATGGGCCGAGCCGCGTTCTACTTCAAGACCCTGGGTGGAAACAGTCATCGTGGCCAAATCAAACAGACAAATAAAAAGCGGGCCTGGACCCGCTGAAAAGAAACAGGCCGGAAAACCGGCCTGCTGCTGGAGGCCCTGCGCTCAGGAGCCCCGATTGTGTCCCAGCCAGCACAAGCCAACTGAAACCCCTTGAACCCTGGGGCTAACCCAGCGGTTCAACGGGGCATGCGATCAACGCAGGCCAGAGATGTAATCGGCCACCGCCTTGATTTCGCGGTCGTTCATCTTGGCAGCCACACCTGTCATCTGGGCGCTGTTCTTGCGAGCGCCGTCACGGAAAGCGGTCAGCTGGGCCGTGGTGTAGTCGGCATGCTGGCCCGACAGACGGGGGTACTGGGAAGGGATGCCCGCGCCGTTGGGCGAATGGCAGCCTGCGCAAGCGGCAATCTGGCGATCGGCAATGCCACCGCGGTAGATGCGCTCGCCCAGAGCGACGGTGTCCTTGTCCTTGGCAAAACCGGCTTTGGCTTGCTTGGAGGCGAGCCAGTAAGCGATGTTGCGCATGTCTTCATCGCTCAGCGCGGCGACCATGCCGCTCATCACGGCGTTGGCACGCTTGCCGGATTTGAATTCCTGCAATTGCTTGACCAGGTATTCCGGGTGCTGCTGGGCCAGCTTGGGGTTGACCGGAGTGGTGGAGTTGCCGTCAGCGGCGTGGCAAGCGGCACACACCGCGCCAAACGAGGCTTCACCTTTGGCAAGATCAGGCTTGGCTGCAGCAGGTGCAGGGCCATTGGCCAGAGCGGAACCCGCAATCAGGGCAACCATCAGAAAAGAAACAATCGACTTCATGGGGATCATCCAGGAGTTGGCGCAAAACCCAAGGATTCTACAATGAGGTCAGCGTCAGTTTCCTGACGACCTAACCCGGCCCCATTGATGACCTCCAGACCCCCCGCTTCTTCGGCCTCCATCCCCCCCACTGCGGCCCCACCCCATGACGCCAAAGCCGTCACACCCATGGGCTGGATGCACACCGCCAAGTTCCTGACGACGGCCGCCCAGCTGCACCACCTGCCCGTCTACGACCTGCCCGAAATCGCCTTTGTGGGCCGCTCCAACGCGGGCAAGTCCACCTGCATCAACACGCTGACACAGCAAAAACAGCTGGCCTTTGCCTCCAAAAAACCTGGCCGTACCCAGCACATCAACCTGTTTTCGCTGGGCAAACAAGGCATCACCGACGCCGTGCTGGCCGACTTGCCCGGCTATGGCTACGCCGCCGTGGCCAAGATGGACAAAGCCCGCTGGCAGCAGGTGATGGCCAACTACCTGGTCAGCCGCACCAACTTGCTGGGCATCGTCATGATGTGCGACCCGCGCCACGGCTTGACCGACCTGGACGATGCGCTGCTGGAAATCATCCGTCCCCGGGTCGAAGAAGGCCTGAAATTCCTGATCGTGCTGACCAAGGCCGACAAGCTCACCCGCGCCGAACAGGCCAAGGCCCTGTCGATTGCCAAGCTGCAGGCAGGTGGTGGCGAAGTCCGCCTGTTCTCTGCGCTCAAAAAACAGGGTGTGGAGGATGTGGCCCAGCTGCTGTGGGACTGGACGCACCCAGCCGAAGGCCAACCGGCCAACCCGGCCCTGTAGGAGCCCCGCCCCCGGGGCGATTGCCCGTGATCTGCGAGCGCCCCATCGCGGCGATGGGCGCCACTCCCACACATTCAGGCTACGGTAAAGGAAGCTCATGATCGACACCTGGCAACAAGCCCTCCCCCACGGCATCACCTTGAGCTGCCGCGCCAGCGGGGCCAAGGGCCGCCCGGTGCTGATGTTCCTGCACGGTTTTCCAGAAGCCGCTTTCGTTTGGGACGAGCTGCTCGAACACTTCTCGCGCCCCGAAAACGGCGGCTACCGCTGCGTGGCCCCCAATCTGCGCGGCTACGAACACTCCAGCGCCCCCACCGAGGTACAGGCCTACCGGGCCAAATTCCTGGTGCAGGACATCGTCGCACTGATCGACGCGGAATGCGGTACAGGCCAGCCCCTGGCCGCGCTGGTGGCCCACGACTGGGGTGGTGCATTGGCCTGGAACCTGGCCAACCAGCATCCCGAAAGGCTGCGCCAACTGGTGGTGATCAATTCACCGCATCCGGCACCGTTTGTACAGGCCATGCAGAACAACCCCGCCCAGCAGGCGGCCAGCGCCTACATGAACTTTCTGGTGCAGCCGGATGCGGCGGTGCAGCTGTCGGCCAACGGCTTTGCCAAGTTGCTGGGCTTTTTGCGCGGCCAGGGCGACGAGCTCAGTGGCAGCCACAGCCTGGCGGCCAGTGCGGCGCCCTGGCTCACGCCCGAGCTGGAAGAGCGCTACCGCGCCGTCTGGGGTCTGGGCCTGCAGGGCGGACTCAACTACTACCGGGCCTCGCCCCTGAGGCCCGCCACCGCGCAGGACAAATCCATTGCCAGCATCACCCTGCCACCCGAGATGCTGCACATCGCCGTGCCCACGCTGGTGCTCTGGGCGCAGGACGACATCGCCTTGCTGCCTTGCCTGACCGACGGGCTGGAGCAGCACATCCCCGATCTGAAGCGGGTGGACATCGAAGGCGCCACGCACTGGGTGGTGCATGAGCAGCCCCAGCGCGTGATCGCCGAGATCAGCGCCTTCCTGAAGCCTCAGTAAACGCCCGTCTCATCCTCGGGCCGGGTCTTGAAGCGGCGGTGCACCCAGTGGTACTGCTCAGGCATGGTGCGGATGTAGCCTTCGAGCAACTGGTTCATGCGGGCCGTGTCGAACGCCAGATCGCGGCTCGGAAAATCGCTGATCGGCGCGTGCGCTTCGATGGTGTAACCCTCTGGCGTCATGCGTGTGACCACAGGCACCACACGGGCATGGGCCACACGCGACAGGCGGGACAGCGATGTGACGGTGGCCGCCTGGTCCACTTTCATGAAGGGCACAAAAATCGATTCATTGCGCCCGAAGTCCATGTCCGGGGACAGGTGCAAAGGCTCGCCACGCTTGAGCCCGGCCAGGATCTGGCGCATGCCCTCGTGACGGAAATGCGGGCGCGCATTGCCCCCCCGCTCGCGCCCGGCGCGGACCCATTTCTCGACCACCGGGTTGGACTGGGCTGAAAAAATGAAGGCCACCGGCACCGGCATCTTGAGCGAAACCGCGGTGCCGCCAGCGTCCAGCCCCACAAAGTGGGGCGCGAACATCACCAACGGCCCCGGGGCGGTCAAGGCGTCCACATCGCCCGTCCACTGCAAGCGCTGGCGTACCACGTCGAGCGGCGCATGCCACAGCCAGGAGCGGTCGAGCACCGACTGGCCAAACGCCACGAAGTGGCGGTACGCCAGGTCGTGGCGCTGCGCCTCGGTGAGTTCAGGAAAACACAAGCGCAGGTTGACCAGCACGATGTGGCGCCGCGAATGGGCCGCATGCCAGAGCAGCCAGCCAAAGCCATGGCCCAGCACCCGCACCCAGGACAGGGGAAGCACCGCAAAAAACCGCATCAACGCTATCAGCACATGAGCCACTGGAAAAACCTTTTCACTCGGTACGCGGTTGTTTGTAACGGGCATAGCCCCACAGGTACTGGCCGGGCTGCTGGCTGATCACGCGCTCCATGGCCTGGTTGATCTGCACCACGGCCACATCCAGATCGAGCGACAAATCGTGCCCCAGGCCACGGGTGTGCAGGCGGTAGCCCTGCCCCCAAGGCAAACGCTCACCCCAGATGACCACCACGCGGGCACCGGTCTGCAGCGCCAGCCGGGCTGCCAGCGTCATGGTATAGGCCGGTTTGCCAAAGAACGGCGCCCACTGGCCCATGCCCTCGGGCGGCACCTGGTCGGGCAGCAGGCCCACCGCACGCCCGGCACGCAAGGCCTTGATCATCTGACGCACCCCCGCCAGATTGGTGGGCACCGCCTCCAGCCCGGGTCGGTTGCGCGCCGAGGCCATGACCTCACCCAGGTCGGCGCGCCGCGCCGGGCGGTACAGCACCGTGAGCGGTCCGTGTCCAGCAGAAAACCGGGCCGCCAGCGCCTGCGCCGTGATCTCGAAACAGCCCAGATGCGGTGTCAGAAACAGCACACCCTGGCCGCTGGCATAGGCCTCGACCGCCGCACGGTCATCCGCCCATTCCACAGGGGCAGGCCGACCAAACCACAAGCGCGGCAACTCGGCCGACATGGCCCCCGCGTGACCAATGGCCGGGGCCACACGCGCCATGCCCAGACCCGCCTGGTGCGCATTGTCCAGAAAGCGGCGACGGTAGGTGGGAGACAGCAGCCAGGCCAGCCAGCCCGCGGCGTGCCCGAGCAGGTGCAAGGCCCACAAGGGCCAGTGGCTGAAAAAACGGAACCAGAAAAGCATGGGAGGGATTTTGCCCTGAACGGCAACAGGGCCGCCCGGCCGACTCCAATGCCTACCGGTTTTTTTCATGCGGTTTTACCCATTTCGCAGCGTATCCGGGGAGACCAGCGCCGCCTAGCATGGCCCCAAGCCCCTCGATCAAAACGCCCGAAAGCGCCCAAACCTGTGCAATGCCCATGAAAAACGACAACATGGTTCCCAGCTACCTCAGCACCACGCAGGTGGCCCAACGCCTGGGTTTGTCGGTGGGAACCGTGCAGCGCATGGTCGAAGCGGGCGTCCTGCAGGCCTACACCACACAAGGAGGGCATCGGCGTATTTTGTTGTCATCGCTGAACCATTACTGCCGGGGTGCGGCGAGCGCTGCCGAAGGGCCATTGCAGGTGTGCGTGATCACGACCCCCGACCATGTCACGTCTGTGCTGCTCCCTCTCCAGCAGATCCATGGGCTGCAGGTGATCACCAACCCTCTGGAGCTCGCAGGCATCCGCAACAAGCTGGATGTGCTTTTCATGGATGCGCGCATTCCCTGGCTACCCTGGGAAGATTTGCACATTGCCGACAACCTGGGCACCGAAGCACGCTGCATCATCTACAACAGCACCCAACTGCCCGAGAACAGCCTTGCCGATCTCCAAACCCAGGCCTGTTTGTATCCCGGTGATGTGAGCATGGACCTGGTGCAAGGCTACCTGCTCGGCTGCACCGCGGCCCCGAAGACAGACACCGCCTTGCCTGCAAACCACCGGCAAGCGAAATCTGTTCGGGATTTGCCGCCCCCACCTCACTGAGAACGCGTCCTTGGCACGTTCGGTCTTGAAACTGACACAAATGCCCTTATGATTAGCACTCGACGGGGATGAGTGCTAACACCTCTCCGCAAAGTTAATGAGCACCAACATTTGGTGATCTTTTTCAGCAACCCTTGTTTCAAATCCAGGAGATTCCATGAAACTGCGTCCTTTGGGCGATCGCGTGATCGTCAAGCGTATCGAAAGCGAAACCAAAACAGCCTCGGGCATCGTGATCCCCGATTCGGCTGCTGAAAAGCCCGATCAAGGTGAAGTCCTGGCCGTGGGCCCTGGCAAAACCAACGACAAAGGCGAGACCAAGGCCCTGAGCGTCAAGGTCGGCGACCGCGTGTTGTTCGGCAAGTACAGCGGCCAGACCGTCAAGGTTGGCGGCGACGAGCTGTTGGTCATGAAAGAAGAAGACCTGTTCGCCGTTGTCGAATAAGTCCCCCTTTTCCACTTTTTAAATACATTCAGGAGCTACTCACATGGCAGCAAAAGACGTCATTTTCGGCGGCGAAGCCCGCGCACGCATGGTTGAAGGCGTGAACATCTTGGCCAACGCGGTCAAGGTCACCCTGGGCCCTAAAGGCCGCAACGTGGTTCTGGAGCGCTCGTTCGGCGCCCCCACCGTGACCAAGGACGGTGTGTCAGTGGCCAAGGAAATCGAACTCAAAGACAAACTGCAGAACATGGGCGCCCAGATGGTCAAGGAAGTCGCTTCCAAGACTTCTGACAACGCCGGTGACGGCACCACCACCGCCACCGTGCTGGCCCAAGCCATCGTGCGCGAAGGCATGAAGTACGTGGCCGCCGGCATGAACCCGATGGACCTCAAGCGCGGCATCGACAAGGCTGTTGCAGCCCTGATCGAAGAGCTGAAGAAGGCCACCAAAGCCACCACCACCAGCAAAGAAATCGCCCAGGTCGGTTCGATCTCTGCCAACTCTGACACCAGCATCGGCGAAATCATCGCCAACGCCATGGACAAAGTGGGCAAAGAAGGCGTGATCACTGTGGAAGACGGCAAGAGCCTGCAAAACGAACTCGACGTCGTGGAAGGCATGCAGTTCGACCGCGGCTACCTGTCGCCCTACTTCATCAACAACCCCGAAAAGCAAGCCGCTTTGCTGGACAACCCCTTCGTGCTGTTGTTCGACAAGAAGATCAGCAACATCCGCGATCTGCTGCCCACACTGGAAGCCGTTGCCAAAGCCGGTCGTCCCTTGCTGATCATTGCCGAAGAAGTCGACGGCGAAGCCCTGGCCACTTTGGTGGTCAACACCATCCGCGGCATCCTCAAAGTTGTGGCTGTCAAGGCCCCAGGCTTTGGTGACCGTCGCAAGGCCATGCTGGAAGACATCGCCATCCTGACCGGCGGCAAAGTGATCGCTGAAGAAGTCGGCCTGACCCTCGAAAAAGTGACTTTGGCCGATCTGGGCCAAGCCAAGCGCATCGAAGTGGGCAAAGAAAACACCATCATCATCGACGGCGCAGGCGCTGCTGGCGACATCGAAGCCCGCGTCAAGCAAATCCGCGTGCAGATCGAAGAAGCCACGTCCGACTACGACCGCGAGAAGCTGCAAGAGCGCGTGGCCAAGTTGGCAGGCGGTGTGGCCGTGATCAAGGTCGGCGCTGCCACCGAAGTCGAGATGAAGGAAAAGAAAGCCCGCGTGGAAGACGCCCTGCACGCCACCCGCGCTGCGGTGGAAGAAGGCATCGTGGCTGGCGGCGGCGTGGCCCTGCTGCGTGCACGTCAGACCGCTGGCGTCATCAAAGGCGACAACGCTGACCAGGACGCCGGCATCAAGCTGGTGCTCAAGGCCATCGAAGCGCCTCTGCGCGAGATCGTGTACAACGCCGGTGGCGAGCCCTCTGTGGTCGTGAACGCCGTGCTGGGTGGCAAAGGCAACTACGGCTTCAACGCCGCCAACGACACCTACGGCGACATGATCGAAATGGGTATCCTGGACCCCACCAAAGTGACCCGCACTGCCTTGCAAAACGCAGCGTCCGTGGCCTCTTTGATGCTGACCACCGAGTGCATGGTTTCGGAAGCTCCGAAAGACGACGCCCCCATGGGCAGCGGCATGCCTGACATGGGCGGCATGGGTGGCATGGGCGGCATGGGCATGTAATGCACCCATGACATCGGTCAAGCCTCTGGCTTGGCCCCGATGCCACAATCAACCCTGCAGGTGCAAACCTGCAGGGTTTTTTTCTGTCTGAACGGAACGCACATGAATTTTCAGCAACACCACGGCGCGATGCTCCTCAAGTACGCGGGCATCAGCTTCATCTCGGGCGCCGTGAACCACGGCTTTTTCAGCGAACAACGCTCCTTGTGGACGGCGGCCATCGGCATGGTGCTGTTCGTGCTGGGTGCGTGGATGGAGCACAGCCTCAGGGACCAAACCGCAGACACCCCGCAAACAGGCCTGCTCCCAACCCTGGTGCTCGGCGCCCTGCTGTCGATCGGTCTGGGCTTTTTCACTGGTGGCCTGCAGCATTTTCCGGATTCACCGGCGCGCAGCGCCTGGGTGGTGCCATTGGGATTTTTCATTTCTGTGCTCGCTTTGGCATGGAGCACCTCACACGCTTGGCAACGCAGCACCACGGTGTACGCCGTACTGGTCGGTCTGCTGGTGGTGGTGGGCAGTTACGGCGCGTGGCAATGGCTGTCCAAGCACCCTGAATGGGCGGCCACAGGCCATTCACATGACGCCCCTACTGCGGATGAACACAGCCATGCCGAGGGTATCCATGACGACCATGCGAGCGCACACGCGCCTTCAGCGATGCTGATCACCCGCAGCGTCGAGATCAGGATGGACGACCAGATGCGGTTCACGCCGTCCAGGGTGGATGTGCGCGAAGGCGAGACCATCCGCTTTGTGGTGCGCAACGCAGGCAAGACCGCCCACGAAATGGTGCTGGGCTCAGACGCCGAAATCCGCGAACATGCCCAGGCCATGCAGCAGGGTGCAGGCCATGACAGCGGTCACAGCCACGGCACGGGTGCAGCCATCACACTGGCAGCCGGTCAGACGGGCGAACTGGTGGTCCAGTTTGACCAAGCCAGCACCTTGCAGATGGCTTGCCTGATTCCGGGTCACTACGAAGCCGGCATGCGCGGCACCGTGAACGTGCAAGCCGCCAAAACAGCGCACGACCACAGCACGCACACGCACTGAGTGAAAGTCCATCGCGGCGGGGGCGCCGCTCCTACAGATGTGCAGGAGCCCCACCCTCGGGGCGATGAGTCAAGGCAGTGCACCCAATCAGCGAACGCGCTGCAGCAAGGCCGCCGTGGAGGCGTCCAGCCCCGATGCATCGCCCGACACGATGCGGGCATGGATGTCTTTGGCCAGCACCTTGCCCAGCTCTACGCCCCACTGGTCAAAGCTGTTGATGCCCCAGATCGAACCGCTGACAAACACACGGTGCTCCTGCAAGGCGATCAGCGCGCCCAGGCTGGCGGGCGTGAGTTCATCCAGCAGCAAGAAGGTGCTGGGCCGGTTGCCCGTGAAGTGCTTGTGACCGCCTTCATCGACCTTGCCCAGCATCAGCGCCTGAGCCTGCGCGATCACATTGGCCAGCAGCAGCTCGTGGTGATCTTTCAGGCTGTGCGTGGGCTTTTTCACGGCGATGAATTCCAGCGGCACCACATCGGTGCCCTGGTGCAGCATCTGAAAGTAAGCGTGCTGGCCGTTGGTGCCGGGTTCGCCCCACAGCACGGGTGAGGTGCCATAGGGCAATGCCTGGCCGTTGCGGTCCACGCGCTTGCCGTTGCTCTCCATCTCCAGCTGCTGCAGGTACGCAGGCACCCGGCGCAAGGCGCTGTGGTAGGGCGCAATGGAGCGGCTGGTGTAGTTCAAAAAGTTGCGGTACCAGACATCGAGCAAGCCCAGGCGCACCGGCAGGTTGGCCTCCAGCGGCGCCGTCTGAAAGTGCTGGTCCATCGCGTGCGCCCCGGCCAGCAAGTCTTTGAAACCCTGCGCACCGATGGCGATGGCCACGGGCAAACCAATGGCCGACCACATGGAATAACGCCCGCCCACCCAGTCCCAAAAACCAAAGGTGGTGGTGATGCCCATCTCGGCCGCTGCCGACACGTTGGTGGTGAGCGCCGCAAAGTGGCGGGCCACATCGCGGCCACCCTGGGCCTGGAACCAGCCGAGCGCCGAGCGGGCGTTGGTCATGGTCTCGATGGTGGTGAAGGTTTTGGAAGCGATCAGGAACAGCGTGTTCTCGGCCTTCAGGTCTTTGAGCACCGCCGCCAGTTCATGGCCGTCCACGGTGGACACGAAATGGAAACGCTTGCCCGGAATCACGAAGTCCTGCAAGGCCAGCACCGCCATTTGCGGGCCCAGGTCCGAGCCGCCGATGCCGATGTTCACCACGTCGGTGATCTGCACATCGGCACGGACCTGCTCGGCGTACTGCAGCATGGGTTTGAGGGTGTCGTGCACCAGCTTCAAGGGCGCAGCCAGTTCACCCGACAGCGAACCTTCAGGCTGGCGCAGCAGCCAGTGCATCACGGCGCGGTCTTCGGTGTGGTTGATGGGCTCGCCCCGGAACATGGCGTCGCGGTGCGCGGCCAGGCCGGTTTGGCGCGCCAGCTCTTGCAGCAGCGCTTCGGTGGCGGCGTCCACATGGTTTTTCGACAGGTCGGCAAACACATGGGGTGCCGTCTGGCTCAAGGTGTGTGCACGCGCAGCGTCTTGCGCAAACGCGTGGCGCAAATCAAAACCGGCAAACGCCTCGGCATGGCGCTGCAGGCTCTGCCAGGCAGCGGTCTGATCACAACGCATCTCAGGCTTTCTTCATCAGGTCTTCGAGTTTGACGGCATCGGCACAGAAGGCGCGGATGCCTTCGGCCAGCTTTTCGGTGGCCATGGCGTCCTCGTTCAGGGCCAGGCGGAAAGAGGCTTCGTTGTACTGCACGGAGGGCAGGTCCATAGCCCGCGCCGCAGATGCATCCAGCGCCTGTGACAGCGGGGCCTCGGTGGCCGCCAGCTGCGCCAGCAGTTCGGGGCTGATGGTCAGCAAGTCGCAACCAGCCAGGGCCGTGATCTGACCGATGTTGCGGAACGACGCGCCCATGACCTCGGTTTGGATACCGTGTTTTTTGTAGTGGTTGAAGATGGCGCGCACCGACTGCACGCCGGGGTCATTGGCCCCAGCCTTGGCGACTTCGTCCCAGGCTGCACCAGCAGATTTTTTGTACCAGTCGTAAATGCGGCCCACAAAAGGCGAGATCAGTTGCACCCGGGCCTGCCCGCACGCCACCGCCTGGCAGAACGCGAACAGCAGCGTCAGGTTGCAGCGGATGCCTTCACGCTCCAGCTCGGCGGCGGCCTGGATGCCTTCCCAGGTCGAGGCGATCTTGATCAGCACCCGCTCGCGGGCAATGCCTTGCGCTTCGTACAAGGCCATGATGCGGCGCGCACGGGCCACGGTGGCTGCGGTGTCGAAGCTCAGGCGGGCATCCACTTCGGTGGACACACGGCCCGGGATGGTTTGCAGGATTTCGCAGCCAAAACGCACCAGCAGGTGGTCCATCACCACGTCCAGCGGCTGACCACGGTGAGCGGCAACGGTTTCGGTCAGCAAGGGCGCGTATTCGGGCTTTTGCACCGCCTTGAGGATCAACGACGGGTTGGTTGTCGCGTCCTGCGGCTGGAACTGGGCCAGTTGCTTGAAATCACCGGTGTCGGCGACCACGGTGGTGAATTTTTTGAGGGCTTCGAGTTGGTTCATGGCGGTTTTTTTGAAAATCCAGTTGAATTATCCGTGAAACAAAGTTACATTACAAACAAATTTTTCCTGTAACTCGATAACTGCAATCGATTAACCATGGCTTTTGACCTTGTTTTCTTTGGCGGCACCGGTGACCTCGTGTGGCGCAAACTCATGCCCGCCCTGTTCCAGGCCTACCGCCACGGCACCTTGCCCGAGGGCGGCCGCATCATCGGTGTGGGCCGTGACGACCTGAGCGATGAGCAATACCGCCAGCAAATCCAGTCGCGCTTTGAGCAAGTCGAAGGCGACAAGCGCCCCAACAGCGAAGAATTCGCCCGCTTTGCCAGCCTGCTGTGCTACGTGCGCATGGATCTGTCCAAACCCGAAGCCTATGCCGCGCTGGCCAGTCGCCTGGCCGAGCGCACCACAGACCATGTGGTGATGTACCTGTCGACAGCACCCAGCCTGTTCACCACGGTGTGCGAGCAGCTCGCTGCCAGCGGCCTGAACACGCCCAAGACCCGCATCGTGCTCGAAAAACCACTGGGCCACGACCTGGCCTCCAACCGCGCCATCAACGAGGCCGTGGGCAAGGTCTTCAAAGAGCAGCAGATCTTCCGCATTGACCACTACCTGGGCAAGCCTGCGGTACAGAACCTGTTTGCCATGCGCTTTGGCAACGCCCTGTTCGAGCCCCTGTGGCGGCGTGAGCACATCGCCAACATCCAGATCACCATGGCCGAAGAACTGGGCGTGGAAAAGCGTGGCGGTTTTTACGAAAGCACGGGCGCTCTGCGCGACATGGTGCAAAACCATGCGCTGCAACTGCTCTGCGCGATCGCCATGGAGCCGCCCATCAACGCCCATGCCGACGCCATCCGCGACGAGAAACTCAAGGTGCTCCGCGCCTTGAAGCGCTGGACACCCGAGACCCTGAGCCAGCACGTCATTCGCGGCCAATACGCCGCAGGCAACGTCGAAGGCCAGGCGGTGCTCGGCTACCGTGACGAGCAAGGTGTGAACCCCAGCAGCAGCACTGAAACCTTTGTGGCCCTGCGCACCGAAATCGCCAACTGGCGCTGGGCGGGCGTGCCGTTCTACATCCGCACCGGCAAGCGCATGGCTTCGCGCGAAGCGCACATCGAAATCAACTTCCGACCCACGCCGCACGACATCTTCCAGACCCCCGTGGGCCAGGTGAACAAACTGGTCATCCACCTGCAGCCCAAGGACGGGCTGGAGTTACACCTGTTCGCTCAAGGCCAGAGCAAACGCGGCCAGGGCTCAGGCGGGCAGACCCTGAGCCCGGTGCATCTGGACCTGGACTTTGACAAACGCTTTGGCAGCGAACGCGTGGGCGCCTACGAACGCCTGCTGCTGGACGTGCTCGATGGCCGCCTGAACCTGTTCGTGCGCAGCGACGAGCAAGAAGAAGCCTGGCGCTGGGTCGAGCCCATCCTGCAACACTGGGCCAGTGACACCATCGGCCCACGCCCTTATGCCGCAGGCACCTGGGGACCCAGCGCTTCGAGCGCGATGATTGCGCGCGACGGCCATTGCTGGTCCGAAGAAATTTAAGCGACATCTTCAAAACGCACAGACCGGAGACACACCATGCTCGAACGAATCAAGGCTTCCCTGCCCTCTTTGGCTCCGGCGGAGCAACGTGTGGGCAAGCTCGTGCTGGCCGACCCGCGTGCGTTTGCCAATTTGCCGGTCACCGAGCTGGCCGACCGCTCGCATGTGAGCAAGCCCACCGTGGTGCGCTTTTGCCGCAGCATGGGTTATGACGGTCTGTCGGACTTCAAGCTCAAACTCGCAGGCAGTGTGAGCGAGGGCGTGCCCTTCATCCACCGCAGCGTCGATGTGGATGACAAGACCAGCGACATCGCAGTCAAGGTCATCGACAACACCGTGGCGGCTTTCCTCAAGTACCGCAACGACGCCAGCTCCTTTGCGCTGGAGCACGCGGCGCAGGCCTTGGCCGAAACACAAAAAACCGGCCGCCGCATCGAGTTCTACGGCGTCGGCAACTCCGGCATCGTGGCACAGGACGCGCAGCACAAATTCTTCCGCCTGGGCGTGAATGCCATCGCCTACAGCGACGGCCACATGCAGGTCATGAGCGCTTCCATGCTCCGACCCGGCGACTGCGCAGTGATCATCTCCAACTCCGGCCGCACCCGCGACCTGATGGATGCCTGCGACATTGCCAAAAAACAAGGCGCCACCACCATCGTCATCACCGCCAGCGGCTCGCCACTGGCCAGCGCCGGGCACATCCACCTGACGGCCGACCACCCCGAAGGCTATGACAAGTACAGCCCGATGGTCTCGCGCCTGCTGCACCTCTTGATCATCGACATCCTGGCCACCACGGTGGCACTGCGCATTGGCGAAGAACTGCAGCCGACCCTGCGTGACATGAAGAACAACCTGCGCAACAAGCGCTACACCTGAGCGTTCAAGGCCAGGTGATGCGGATCAATGTGCCCCGGTCATTCTGTACAGGGCTTTGCACATCCACCCGGGCCCCATGCTGGCGGACGATTTCCTTGACGATGGCCAGGCCCAGTCCACTGCCTGGCACACTTGCTGGCGCTGCGCGGTAAAAACGCTCAAACACATGCGCCTGGTGCGCCGCCGCGATACCCGGGCCATCGTCCTGCACCTCCAGCCAGGTTGACCCCACACGCACCGTGATGTGGGCTCCTGCGGGGCAGTGGTGCATGGCGTTGTCGATCAGATTGACCAGGGCTTCCTGCAAGAGCAAGGCCACGCCTTGCACCTGCACTGATTCGCTCAACACTTCCAAGCCCAGATCGTCACCGCGCTGATGGGCACGCCACAAATGCGTCTGCGTCACCTGGCGGGCCAAATCAATCAGATCCACCGCCTCGGGGCTGTGCATCTCACGCGCGTGTTCGACACGGGTCATGGCCAGCAGCTGCTCGGTCAAACGCACCGCGTCTTCGGTGGTTTGTCCTGCTGCCTTCAACAAGGTCTGCATCTGGTCGGGCTCGGCGTTGCGCTGTGCCAGCGTCAGTTGCGTCTTGAGCACTGTCAGCGGCGTGCGCAACTGGTGCGCGGCATTGTCCAGAAAGCGCTTGCGGATCTCAATCAGCCGCCCCAGTCGGGCCAGGTAGCTGTTGAGTGTCTCGATCAAGGGCCGAAGTTCACGGGGCAAGTCGGGCGGCTGGATAGGCGAGAAATCGTCCTCGGCCTTGTCGGCCAGGCGTTGCCTGAAGGATTCCAATGGCCGGATGCCCCTTTGCACACCCCACACCACCAGCAAGGCCGCGGCCAACAGCAGCACGCCCTGACTGCTCAAGGTGTCGAGCAGGATATGCTGGATCAGCTGCTGGCGCACCTCCATGGTTTCGGCCACCGTGATCCGGATGAGCGGATCGGCCAAGCCGCCGTCCTCCATCACATGCACGAGCTGGGCCAAGCGCACCGGTTGGCCAGCATAAAGTCCATCGTCAAACTGCACCAACGCAAAAAACTTGACCGAAGAGGCTGCACGCGCAGGCACATCGGGCAAGTTGGCATCGCCAGCAAGCCATTGTCCTTGCGAAGTGGTGACTTTGTAAAAAAGCCGCGATCCCGTGTGGTTTTCGAACAGATAACCTGCAGCACGCAGCACATTGAGCTGCAAGTGGCCATCCTTGATTTCCAGCTCTTCGGCCAGGGTCCGTGCCGCCAGGTACAAGGACCGGTCATAGGCGTCGTTGGCCCCATGCACGGCGTTGCCATAGGAAACATAGGCATTGATCGCCATCAAGCCCAGCAGGGGCAACAGGAGCCAGCCAAGCAGCCTTTGGCGCAATGAACTTGCAAAACCGCCCCGAATCCGCCTCAACATGCCGGACCGCTCATGTGATCGATCCCGCAGGCAAGGTCAGCATGTAACCCAGTCCACGGAATGTGGTGATCAGCACCGCAGGTCCTGCGTCAGCAGGTGCGGCCTCCAGTTTTTTACGCAAGCGGTAAATCAGGACCTCGACCGCATCCAGGCCCGTGGCTTCGTCTGCAAAAACCTGTTCATGCAACTGCTCCTTGCTGACAGGGCGCTGCGGCGACTCCAGCAGCACCCGCAAAGCCGCCGCCTCACGCCGCGTCAGGGCCAGCACCTGCCCCTGCAACTGCACAGCGCCGGTCTCACAGTCCATCACAAGGGGCCCCTGACGCAGTGCCTGTGACTTGGTCCTGCCGGGCCTGCGCAGCAAGGCCTGCAAACGGGCCTCCAACTCGCTCAGATCAAACGGTTTGGGCAGATAGTCATCGGCTCCCATGTTCAGGCCAAGCACCCGGTCGGGTACGCTGGCCCGCGCTGTGAGGATCAACACAGGCACCGCATCACCCCGCCCACGCAGGGCCTGCAGTACGCTCAAGCCATCTTGCCCAGGCAGGTGCAAATCCAGCAGTACGGCATCAAAACCGTGCCCGCCCTGCAAGGCCCTGTCCGCTTCCAGCCCATCGGTGGCAAAACTGACCTCCATTCCCCCCTGACGCAGGGCGGTGCCCAGCCACAAAGCGATGTCGGGCGTGTCTTCCACCAGAAGGATGCGGGGATTTAGGGTATTCACTGAACAGAATTGACAGGTGTTTGACAGTTTCACGCAACGCCAGCGCCCACAATGGCTTCCATCTGGAGGGATCATCCACCTTCCATGGGCTTTTCATTTTCACACAGGAGACTTCCATGACCTTGTCCAAACGCGATTTCCTGGCTCTGGGTGCCGCCACAGGCGCCACACTGGCACTGCCCGCATGGGCGCAGTCCAAACCCCTGATCGCGAACATCAACATGTTCGTGCCAGCAGCCCCGGGTGGCGGCTGGGACGGCACTGCCCGCGCCATCGAACGCGCAGCCAAGGCCGCAGGCCTGGTGGGCAACATGCAGTTTGAAAACGTGGGAGGCGCAGGTGGCATGGTCGGTCTGCCCCGTTTCGTGAACCAGCGCAAAGGCCAGGCCAACACACTGATGGTTGGCGGCTCGGTGATGATCGGTGCCGGCATTGCGAACAAAAGCCCCGTCACCATCAAGGACGTGACACCGATTGCCCGCCTGACCGAAGAAGCTGGCGTGATCGTGGTGCCCGCCAGCGGCAAGATCAAGACCTGGAAGGAACTCGAAGCCGCCATCAAGGCCAACCCGAAGGCCGTGTCGGTGGCTGGCGGCAGCGCCGGGGGTACAGACCACCTGATTCTGGGCATGCTGATCAAGGCCCTGGGCAAGAACCCACGCGAAGCCGCTTATGTGGCCTTTGCAGGTGGCGGCCCCGCCAACGCGGCCATTCTGGGTGGCCAGGTGACGGCCGGCATTTCGGGCTGGTCCGAGTTTGAAGAACAGATCAAGGCCGGCAAGATGATCCCGCTGGCCGTTTCCGGCAAACGCCGCATTCCTGGCGTGAACGTGCCCACCTTGACCGAACTCGGTGTGAACGTCACCGAATCCAACTGGCGAGGCGTCTTTGCCCCTCCCGGCATCACCCCCGCACAACGGGAGGCCATGATCGACTTCATCAGCAAAGTCAACGCCTCTGCGCCATGGCATCAGGAACTGGAAACCCGCAAGTGGACCGATGCCTTCATGACAGAAAAGCCATTTGAACGTGACCTGGCCAAGGACATCGCCGAGAAAGAAGTGCTGATGAAAGAACTGGGGCTGGCATGAAGCCACTGCACGTCGCTTTCATTCTGGCCATCCTCAGTGCCGTGGGGGCATGGCAGGTCACGCTGATCCCCGAGTCCCTCATGCAGATGACTGTGGGACCATCCCTGGTGCCCGGCGTGGTTGTGGCAGGACTCTCGGTGCTGGCCCTCCTCTACGGCATCAGTGCCGTCCGCGGTCGCCAGGTGGATGAGAGCCATGCTGAAGATCAAAGCCCCCTGCCTGGCGCCAGCACCCGGCTGTTGAGCCTGCTGGGTGGCGGTCTGGCCTTCATCGCCCTGATCGGGCCGCTGGGTTTCGTCATCCCGGCCGCGCTGTGCGGCATGGGGGTGGCCCGTTCATTTGATGCGCCTTACGGCCTCAAATCCTTGCTCATCTGCGCGGCCATCGCCACCTGCTTCTGGTTGCTGTTTGCCGTGGTGCTGGGTGTGGGCCTGGGCCCTGCCCTGCCCTGGCTCGTCTGATTCCGGAGTAAACCATGTCTTCTTTTGACGCCTTGCTGGCGGGCTTTGGCAATGCCTTGCAGCCCGTGACCCTGATGTGGGGTTTCGTGGGCTGCTTTGTCGGCACCCTGATCGGTGTGTTGCCGGGCATTGGCCCTGCGTTGACGATCGCCCTGCTGCTGCCGCTGACGTACCACGTACCCGCCACCAGCATGTTCGTGATGTTCGCCGGCATTTATTACGGCGCTGCCTATGGCGGCTCCACCACCTCCATCCTCATCAAAACCCCCGGCGAAGCCGCGTCCATGATGACCGCGCTGGAAGGCAACAAGATGGCCCGACGCGGCCGCGCCGGACAAGCCCTGGCCACTGCAGCGATTGGCAGCTTTGTGGCGGGCACCATCGGCACACTGGCGCTGACATTCTTTGCCCCCATGGTGGTTGAGGCTGCGCTGGCGTTTGGCCCCGCCGAATACTTCAGCCTGATGGTGCTGTCGCTGGTGGCCGTGTCTGCGGCCCTGGGCAACTCGGTGCTGCGCGGTCTACTGGCTTTGGCTGTGGGGATGCTGTTTGGCCTGGTGGGCATCGATCTGCAGACAGGACAGCCGCGCTTCACCTTTGGCCAGGCCGCGCTACTCGACGGTATCGAGGTCACCGTAGCCGCTGTCGGCATCTTTGCCGTCGGTGAGGCGCTTTACCTGGCCTGGCAAGGCCGCGAGTCCAAGGCCGGCGAAGTCATGCAAGTGTCCGGCAGCTTGTGGATGAGCAAGCAGGACTGGGCGCGCTCCTGGAAAGCCTGGCTGCGTGGTGCTTTTTACGGCTTCCCGATTGGTGCCATGCCCGCAGGCGGCGCCGAGCTGCCCACCCTGTTGTCTTACTACACCGAGAAGAAACTGACCAAGCACCCCGAGGAGTTCGGTCATGGCGCGATTGAAGGTGTGGCCGGCCCAGAAGCCGCCAACAACGCCGCTGCCGCTGGCGTGCTGATGCCGCTGCTCACGCTGGGCATCCCGACATCGGCCACGGCCGCCATCATGCTCTCGGCTTTTGAAGGCTATGGCATTCAGACCGGTCCGCAGCTGTTTGCCTCACAAGGCAGTCTGGTGTGGACACTGATCGCCAGCCTGTACATCGGCAACATCATCCTGCTGGTGCTGAACCTGCCCTTGGTGGGCCTGTGGGTCAAGCTGCTGAAGATCCCGCCGCCATGGCTGTATGCAGGCATCATCGTGATCTCCACCGCCGGGGTGTACGGTGCAGGCAATTCGGTCTTCAACGTCGGTTTGCTGTTTGTCTTCGGCCTGATCGGCTATGCCATGCGCCGTTTTGACTTCCCGGCAGCACCGCTCATCGTGGGCCTGATCCTGGCGCCCATGGCCGAGCAATCGATGCGTCAGGCCTTGACCATCAGCATGGGCGACTGGAGCACCTTCGTCACCCGCCCACTGTCAGCCAGTCTGCTGGGGGTGGCCGCGGTGCTGGTGGTCACGCCGCCGATCTACCGGACGCTCAAGCGGGCTTGAAACCGCACTGCGTGAAAAAGGCCTGTCTGTCAGACAGGCCTTTTTTCATGAACGCCACAGATTCAGCTGCCGCAATCACACGACCGCGTGGCAAGCGATCTTGATCTCTTTGAAATCGCGCAAGGCAGGTCGTTCGACCTTGCAAATGTCGGTGGCCTGCGGACAGCGCGGATGAAAGCTGCAACCACTGGGTGGATTGAGCGGGTTGGGCACTTCGCCTTGCACCGGGGTGCGGGCGCGGCCCGTGTCGTGCATCTTGGGAATCGCGTCCAGCAGCATCCTGGTGTAAGGGTGCTGCGGGTTGGCAAAGAGTGTGTGCTTGTCGGCCAGCTCCACCAGACGGCCCAGGTACATCACGCCCACTTGGTCGCTCACATGACGCACCACGGCCAGGTTGTGGCTGATGAAAAGGTACGTCAAACCCCGCTCGCGCTGCAGGTCTTTCATGATGTTGAGCACCTGCGCCTGCACGCTCACGTCGAGCGCGGAGGTGGGCTCGTCACACACCAGAAATTCTGGGGCTGTGGCCAAGGCCCGGGCGATCGAGATGCGCTGACGCTGCCCGCCCGAGAACTGGTGCGGGTACTTGGGCATGTCGAGCGCCGACAAGCCCACCGACTGCAGCAACTCGGCCACACGGGCCTTGAGCTCGACGGCATCCTTGATCAGGCCATGCTCTTGCAGGGGCTCACCAATGATCGCCTCGACCGTCCAGCGCGGATTCAGGCTGGCATACGGGTCCTGAAAAATCATCTGGATGCGCTGACGCATTTGCCGCGCATCGGCTGATTTGAATGCGGCATGAGCATCCTGCCCGTCAAAGGTCAGGCCGCCTCGTGTGGGCTCGTACAAGCCCACGAGCAAACGTGCTACGGTACTTTTCCCGCAACCCGACTCACCGACCAGCGCCAGGGTCTTGCCTTTTTCGATTTCAAAGCTCACGCCGTCGACAGCATGCAGCAGCTGGCGGGGCTTGCCCTCCATGACGCGGTTGAGCCAGGGCGCCGACACGTCAAAGGTCTTGGCCAGATCATGGGCCACCACCAGGGCTTGTTGAGGCGTGGAAGTCATGCAGCCCCCTGATCGTGGAGCCAGCAGGCGGCGCGGGTGGCACCCGCACTCGTCAACTCGGGCCGTTCGTGCAGGCATTTGTCAAACGCCTTGGGGCAACGCGGGTTGAAAGCGCAGCCCTTGGGGATCGCATTCAGGCGGGGCATGGCGCCGTCGATCTGGTTGAGGCGTTCACGGTCACTGTCCATGTCGGGGATGGAGGCCATCAGGCCTGCGGTGTAGGGGTGTGCGGGGTGGTTGATGACCTGGTGCACCGGGCCGATTTCGGCAATGCGTCCGGCATACAGCACGGCCACGCGGTCGCAGGTTTCGGCAATCACGCCCATGTCGTGCGTGATCAGCATCACGGCGGCGCCATGTTCTTTGCAGACTTTTTTGAGCAGGCTGATGATCTGCGCCTGGATCGACACATCGAGCGCCGTGGTGGGCTCATCGGCCACGATCAGCTTGGGCTCGGCGGCCAGGGCCAGGGCAATCACCACACGCTGGCGCATGCCGCCCGAAAACTGGTGCGGGTAGTGGTCAATCCGCTCTTCGGGAGCAGAAATGCCGGTGTCCTTGAGCAGCTGGATGGCGCGCTGGCGCGCTTCGGCGGGGCTCACGGGCAAATGTGCCAGGATGGTTTCGGTCAACTGCCGACCAATCGTGTACAGCGGGTTGAGCGAGGTCAGCGGATCCTGAAAAATGGCGCCAATCTTGCGGCCCCGGATGTGGCGCATCTGGTCGGCATTGAGGTTGTCGATGCGCTGGCCTTCGAGCAGGATCTGCCCACCGGCGACACGGCCTGGCGGCTCCAGCAAGCCGATGATGGACGCACCGGTGAGGGACTTGCCAGCCCCTGACTCGCCCACCACCCCCAGGATTTCGCCCGGGGCGATGTCGAACGAGATGTCGTCGAGCGCACGCAAAGTGCCGTGGCGGCTGGGGAACTCCACCACCAGGTTATTGACTTGTAAAAGGCTCATCGCAATCTCGGATTCAGCGCATCGCGCAACCAGTCACCCAGCAGGTTGACCGACAAGGCAATCAGCACCAGCATCAGGCCGGGGAAGATGGTGATCCACCACTCGCCCGAAAACAAAAAGTCGTTGCCAACACGGATCAGTGTGCCCAGTGACGGCGAGGTGGGTGGGGCACCCACCCCCAGAAAGGACAGCGTCGCCTCGGTGATGATGGCTGTCGCCACCTGGATGGTGGCCAGCACCATGACCGGCCCCAACACGTTGGGCAGCACGTGCTTGACCATGATGCGCAGCGGGGCCACACCCGTGACGCGGGCGGCTTGCACGTATTCCTTGTTGCGTTCGACCAGCGTGCTGCCACGCACGGTGCGGGCGTATTGCACCCAGCCGGTGAGCGAGATCGAGATGATCAACACACCAAAAGCCAGCGATTCGTTGGCATTGGGGAACAAGGCACGGCCCACGCCCGCAATCAGCAAGGCCACCAGGATGGCGGGAAAGGACAGCATCACGTCGCACAGACGCATCAGCAAGGAGTCCACCCAACCGCCCCTAAAGCCGGCCAGCAAGCCCATCGCGACACCAAACACCACCGACAGTGCGACGGAAGCCAGGCCCACCACCAAAGAAATACGCGAGCCGTAGATCAGGGCCGACAAGATGTCGCGTCCCTGGTCATCGGTGCCCAGCAAGTACTTGGCAGAGCCCCCGTGAATCCACGCAGGGGGCAAGCGGGAATCGCTCAACTCCAGTGTGGCCAGATCGAACGGGTTGGTGGGGGACACCCACCCGGCAAAGACCGAACAAAAAAGGCAGACCACTGCGATGAAGGCTGCCGCCATCGCCATGGGCGATTGACGGAAGCTGTACCCCACATCGCTGTGCCACCACCGCTGCCAAGCTTGTTGCATGCTCACGCCTTACGGTTTGACGGTAATGAATTTCCAGGCCATGCCGTTGTCCGGAAACTGCACAAGGTCGATGTTTTTCTTGGCAGCCCAGTTCAGCGCCTGCTGATGCAAAGGCAGGTGGCCCACGTCGTCCTGGTGAATCTTCATGGCTTCGCGGATCATCTCATTGCGTTTTTTCTGATCGGTTTCAGAAGCCACCTTGTCGGTCAGCTCGTCCACCTTCGGGTTGCTGTACGCGCCCAGGTTGAACTGCCCGCGGCCACCCTCACCGGGAGTGGACATGATGGGGTAGAGCACGTTGTGTGCGTCCACGGTGCTGGCGGTCCAGCCCAGCATGTAGAAGCTGGTGTTGCGGCTCAGGATTTTGGGGAAGTAAGTGCCCTTGGTCTCGGCTTCGAGGTTGATCTTGACGCCGATCTTGGCCAGGTTGGCGGCCACCGCCTGGCAGATTTCTGCATCGTTGACGTAGCGGTCGTTCGGGCAGTTCATCTTGACTTCAAAGCCGTTGGGGTAACCGGCTTCGGTCAGCAGTTTTTTGGCGGCTTCCACGTCATAAGGCAAACGCTTGGCCAGGTCAGGCGCAAAGCCGTTGACTTGCGGTGGGAACATCAGGGCCAACGGTGTGGCGGCACCCCGCATCACGCGGCTTTTGATGGTATCGATGTCGATGGCCTGGTAGAAGGCCTTGCGTACACGGATGTCCTTGAAGGGGTTTTTGCCCTTGATGTTCGAGTACAGCAGCTCGTCACGCTTTTGGTCCATGCCCAGGAAAATGGCGCGCAGCTCGGGGCCTTGCAGCACCTTGAGCTTGTCGTTGGCCTTGAGGCGCTCAACGTCTTGCACAGGCACAGGCTCCATCACATCCAGCTCGCCCGACATCATGGCGGCCACACGGGTGGCGTCGTTGCCAATGACAGTGAAGACCACTTCATCCACATTGCCGGAGATCTTGCCCCAGTAGTTGGTGTTGCGCACAAAGCGGGTCTGCACGTTCGGCTGGCGCTCTTTCACAATGAATGGGCCTGTACCGTTCGCTTTGAAAGAAGCCGCATTTTCAATGCCCTTGCGGCGATCCACCGGTTTGGTGGCCTGGTTGTCCTCACACCACTTCTTGCTCATGATGTCCCAGTGCGTGACCAGCTCGGGCACGATCGGGAAAGGTGCATGGGTGATGATGTCAATGGTGTGGTCATTGATCTTCTTGATCTCTTTGAACTGACCCACATAGCTCTTCATGTCGGAGCCATCGCCCTTGGCGCGCTCGTAGCTGAAGATCACATCGTCGGCAGTGAACGGTGTGCCGTCATGGAACTTGACGCCCTTGCGCAACTCGAACCGCCACACGGTAGGGGCCGTTTGCTTCCAGCTTGTGGCCAGCAAAGGGGCCAGCTTGTAGTTGGCATCACGGGTGATCAGGGATTCGTACACGTTTTCAACCACCGAGATCTGCAGCGACTCGTTGAGCGAGTGCGGATCCATCGACAGGGCATCGCCCTGGTTGCCCACGCGCAGCGTGACGGCAGAGGCCGACGCAGCCGACAGGACCAACGCAGCGGCCAATGTGGCCGCGAGGGGGTTGAGTTTGAAAGCCATGGGCATCTCCTTGTTGAATGAAATGGGTAAATTGAAAAAAATCAATCCTGCTGCAAGGGCAAGGCCTGCTCCACCAGACTGGCGTGCAGTGCCGCGCCCAGAGGCAGGATGTCGTCATTGAAATCGTAACGGCTGTTGTGCAGCGGATGCGGTCCTGGCCCATGGGGCAAACCCTGACCAATGCGCAAATATGCCCCGGGCTTGACCTGCAGCATGAAAGAGAAATCTTCTCCGCCCATGCTGGGTGTCATGTTGCGCCAGACCTTGTCAGCGCCCACCAGGTGGGTGGCCACGTCGGCTGCGAAATTCGCCTCCGGCACGGTGTTCACGGTGGCGGGGTACACACGTTCGTAAACCACCTCGGCGGTGGCACCAAAGCCTTGCGCCACGCCAGAACACAAAGCTTTGAGGCGGTCTTCGATTTGTTGCTGCACGGTTTCGCTGTAGGTGCGCACGGTGCCCACCAGAGTGACCTCGCCAGGAATCACGCTCATCGCGCCGGGGTGTCCGCCTTGCATCGAGCAAATGCTGACCACCGCCTGGTCAAAGGCGGACAGGTTGCGCGCCACCACGCTTTGAGCCGCCGTGATGATGTGCCCGGCCACCAGCACCGGGTCCACCGCCTGGTGAGGGCGGGCGCCGTGACCGCCCTTGCCATGAATCCGAATCTCGATCCGGTCCACCGCCGCTTGCATGGGCCCCGGGGTGACGCCCACCACACCCAAGGGCACATCGGGGGCATTGTGTTGGGCGAACACTTTCTCGCAGGGAAAGCGCTCAAACAAACCGTCCTGCATCATGGCGCGGGCACCGGCATAACCTTCTTCGCCCGGCTGGAAAATCAGCACGGCCGTGCCGTCGAACCGGCGCGTCTCTGCCAGGTAACGGGCCGCCCCCATCAGCATGGCGGTGTGGCCATCGTGGCCGCAGCCGTGCATCAGGCCGGGCTTGCCGGATTTCCAGACGCAATCGTTGTATTCGGTCAGCGGCAAAGCATCCATGTCTGCGCGCAAGCCAATCATGCGACCCGGATTGCTGACCGAACGGCCTTGTCCATGCACCAACGCCACCACACCCGTTTTGCCAAGTCCTGCGTGGATGCTGTCCACGCCGCAAACCTTGAGGCCTTCGACCACACGGCCTGACGTGTACACCTCTTCAAAACCCAGCTCGGGGTGGGCATGCAGGTCGCGCCTGAATGCCGTCAGTTCAGGGTGAAACTTGGCAATGTGCGCAAAAGCGCGGCCATGGCCCAGTGTGGATTTCAGGGACGCACTCATGTCAATGACCTCCCGCCTTGCCCACGCGCAAGCGCGGGTCGACGGCAAAATAAAGCAAATCCACCACCAGATTGATCACCACAAAGATGAGTGCAATCAGGCACAGGTAAGCGGCCATCACCGGGATGTCGGCAAAGGTCACCGCCTGGATGAACAACAGACCCATACCGGGCCACTGAAAGACCGTCTCGGTGATGATCGCAAACGCAATCAGGCCACCCAGCTGCAGACCCGTGATGGTCATGACAGGTACCAGGGTGTTTTTAAGTGCATGGCCAAAGTGGATGGCCCGGTTGGACAAACCACGGGCCCGGGCGAACTTGATGTAATCGGTGCGCAGGACTTCCAGCATCTCGGCCCGCACCAGACGCATGATCAGGGTGAGCTGAAAAATGGCCAATGTCACAGCCGGCAGCACGATGTGGTGCCAGCCTTTGGCTGTGAGCAAACCCGTGCTCCACCAGCCCAGTTGCACCACATCCCCGCGGCCAAAACTCGGGAACCAGCCCAGCCACACCGCAAACGTGAGAATCAACAAGATGCCGATCAGGAACGTTGGCAGGGACACCCCGAGCAGCGACAGTGTCATGAGCAGCTGGCTGAAGAATGTGCCCCGGCGCAAGGCGGCGTAAACCCCCATCGGAATGCCAATGAGCAAGGCCATGGTACCGGCAACCAGCGCCAGCTCCAGCGTGGCCGGGAAACGCTCGGCGATCAGGCGCGACACTTTGGCGCCCTGACGCAGACTGAGCCCGAATTCACCTTGCACCGCATTGGACAGGAAATGCCAGAACTGCACGAAAAAGGGCTGATTCAAACCCAGATCTGTGCGCAGCTGATTGATTTGCTCGGTGGTGGCGTCCTGGCCCAACAGGAAGACCACAGGATCTCCCACGTACTGGAACAACAGAAATGAAATGAAAGCGACCGTGACCATGACGATCGCAGCCTGAATCAGGCGCTGCAGGATGAAAGCAAACATCAATGTCCCTTGAACAAGGTCTGACTATGCAACATTCGAGCCCGGTCAGGTGAGAGGGAATTCCCCCAAATGGGCTGTCGCGCACAGGACTGGTGCAGCGTCATCACATGCTTTGCATGACCCTCGTTGACTCAATCGAGCCGGATCTGTCCATACCAGGCACGCGTTTTTCCTTGCGTGTTGTCCGTGTCCGTCATGATGGCCAAGCCGATCAATGCGCCAGGCGACTCGCCAAAGGCCTTTTCAAAGTCTGAGCGAATCTGACGCTCGTAGTGAACCCATTGCTTGAGACGCCCTGGGCCAGACTCCACCACTATTTTGCGCACACGGTCAGTGCGTGGATTCACAATGACCGTTTCTGCAGGCTGCTGATTGCTCCAAACATACATCAAGGTGGCATAGGGCATGTCCTCACCTGTCAAGGCACGTGACAATTCGCTGAGCATGGCGTTCTTCGGCGAAAACTTATGGCGGTCACCATCAAACGCCAAAATCAATCTGACCGGCGAATCCTCCGTGTCACGGTGCCGCATGTCAGCCTCAGCGATCAGGTCCTGCACCTGCCACTCAAACGCCAAACGACCCAACTGGTCTGGTGCCACCTGAAGTTTTTGCCGGAGCATGCTGGCTGACCGCTCAGAGTCGGCCCGCAGACTTTGCCGCCCTTGGTGCTTTTCAAGTCGGAATGCCGTGCGCAGTTTGCCCGGCAACAAAACGGCTTCCCATTGCGCCTTGTCTTGGGCTGTGAAGGTCAAAGGCAATCGACTCAGAACCGCTGCCGGCTTCAAAGGTTCAAGCGCCTCCGGTGCAAGCACAGAAGCACAGCCCCCCAGAGATGCCAACAGCAAGACGGTCACCAACCCAAAAGCTGCGCCAAATCGAACATCCCCAATCCTCATGGACAGTCCTTGATCAAAAAAAACCAGGGTCAACCAAAAAAAACCCGCATCAGGCTCACCTGCTGCGGGTTTCGGGATCGCACTGGCTCACACCAGTGACGGATCAGAACGAGTGACGAACACCGAATTCGTAACCTGTGCTGTTGCCACCAGCAACAGTCGCCTTGTCACCGCCACCGACCACAAACTGCTTGCCTGTGCCTTTGTTGTCCACCACAGAGTAGTTGGTATACAGCGCTGTGCGCTTGGACAGGTTATGCACATAACCGACCGTCGCTTGGGACGCATCGTCCACACCAGCGGTCGAAACAAAGCCCGAGGCCTTCAACGCGGTATAAGCCGAGCGGATTTCACCGGTGTCTGACACTTTGTACTGCACGCCTACCATATTGCTCGTGGTCTTGGTCACGCCAACCTTGTTCTCGCCCCAGAGATACATCAGCTTGGCTGCGCCCAACTGGTAGTTAGCCGCAAAGTTGCTCTGTGTGTAGTTGCCTGTAGCGTACTTGGTCTTGCCTGTGGCGACAGCCAGATTCAGGGGGCCATTGGCATAGGAAATGCGGCCGCCCGCATAGGTGTCGTCGTTTTGCGTGGCACCAGCATTGCTCAGCTTTTCACCGTATGCGTACATCAAGTTGGCCTGGAAACCGGCCACATTGGGGGTGAAGTAATTGATGCCGTTGTTGGAGCGGACATGCGTGCTTGAAGACGTGCCATTCGCAGACACTGGATAAAACAGCTGGCCAGCATTGCCCACGCCATTGGTGCCGAAGGGATGGTATGCAACAGTCAAGTTGGTGAATGTTGGCACATAGTCACGGCCCAGACGAATCTCACCAAACGAACCCGACAGCTCCACCGTGGAGCGGCGCTGCAAGGTCAGCGAGCCGGGGCTGTCAATGGCGAGTGCGCCTTCGAGCCAGAAGCCCGCCTTCATGCCACCACCGAGGTCTTCGGTGCCTCGGAAACCCAAACGGCTGGAGGTGTTGCCATCAGAAGCCAGTTGATCTCTGGAAACGTTACCGCTTGTACCATTTGCGCTGGTATGAACATAGCCAATGTCAGCTACGCCAAAAACGGTCACGGCAGACTGGGCTTGAGCTTGACCGCAAACCATAGCCAACAAGGCAACAGAAGCAAGAGTAATTTTTTTCAAGGAAATCTCCTGTGTATTTTAAAAAAACCCACCGTGTCGCCACGGTGGGTTTTTGATTTTTCAAATCTCAGCTGTCTTACGACAGCATGGGATTAGAACGAGTGACGCAGACCCAGATCGTAAGCAGTACCGTTGCCAGTAGCTGTCAGACCGGAACCGAAGCCACCGTTACCGCCGTTAAAGCCGTAATCAGCGCCATTCTTGTTCGTGATCTTGGAGTAGGCAACGTAAGCAGCAGTGCGCTTGCTCAGGTTGTGGACATAACCCACAGCGAACTGGTCAGCCTTCTTGTCGTCCAGATTGTTCTTGCTGGTGTTGAACGACACTGGGAAGTAGCCAGAGCCCATAGGGATCTTGGCACCGATAGAAGTCCAAGTGTATTTCTTGCCAGTTGCGCCGGCTTCTTGTGTACCAGTCTTGGCCATCAGGTTGGCAACGCCCAGGTCATAAGAAGCACCAATGTTGGACTCTTTGTCGTCATAAGCACCGTTCACTGTCTTTGCAGTGGCAGCGGCAACGTTCAGAGGACCGTTGGCATAACCAACGCGAACACCTTGGTACTGGTTTGTCTTAGCAGCAGTAGACAGGTTTTCGGCAAAAGCGTGGGTAGCTTGAACATACAAGCCAGAACCCAGAGCGGAACCGGCATTAGGAGCGAAGCCGTACAGGTAGCTCACGCCGTTGCTGGTGCGAGCACCGGTGGTGGCGTTCTGGCCCTTGCCAGTGATGTTGGAGCCTGCGCCCGAACCCAGTGTGCCGAACGGATCGAACACGGTGTGGTTCCAGAAAGTAGGTGTGTAGTCACGGCCCAGACGGACGGCGCCGAAAGAACCAGCCAGATCCAGTGTGCTGCGACGCTGGAAAGCGACACCAGCAGCAGTACCGTTGTCAACGGTCAGGCCAGCTTCGAGGTGGAAGGAAGCGCTCATGCCGCCACCCAGATCTTCGGTACCCTTGAAGCCCAGCTGGCTGGAAGCGTTACCGGAAGAAGACAGTTGAGTCTTGGACACGCCGCCTTGCTTGGCAGACTGAACGCCAGCGTCAGCAATACCCCAGATGGTCACGGAAGATTGAGCGAAAGCAGAAGTGGCAGCCAGAGCAGCCAGAGCAATCAGAGATTTTTTCATTGCAAGTTTCTCCAAGGTTTAAGAAGGGCTCGGGATTCAGAAGTTGTTTTTCCAAGATCCCTGGCCAACCCCCATTTAGGAAGTTGGAGCTATTGCACCAGACAGAACTGCCTTCGCCAAGCAAACCACGAGAAAAAAGAGGTTTTCGTTGCACACATGCAACACAACCAAGGGCTTACCCTGCAAAAACTCCTCCTCGGAAACACTTTTCCATTTAATTTCAACGATTTATATCAATATTCTCAATATTCACATTGCATTTTTGATTTGAATCACAAAACATCCAAAGTCATGCTTTCGTCATATTCTTCGGCCGTACACTTGCTTCCATGAACACCGATGCCCTGATCCTGGCGGCTGACAGCGCCCTGCGCACACTGTGGGCCGAGCCCCGTGCCGGCCGCGCCTGCCCTGCACCTGCAGCGGCCTCGCAGGTGCTCCATGAAAGCGAGCGGCGTGAAGCCGCCGCCCTGATGCGGGTGAACCATGTCGGCGAGGTCTGCGCCCAGGCGCTCTATACAGGCCAGGCGCTGGCCTGCCAGGATCCGGCTTTGCGCGAGAAGCTGGCCGAAGCCAGCCGGGAGGAAACCGATCACCTGGCCTGGACGTTGCAGCGGCTGAACGAATTGAACGACCGCCCATCGCTGTTGAACCCACTTTGGTATGTCGGCGCATTTGCCATCGGTTACGCTGCAGGCAAGCTCGGAGGGGATCAGGTCAGTCTGGGCTTTGTGGTCGAGACTGAACGCCAGGTGGAAGCCCACCTGGAGAGCCACATGGAAAAACTGCCTGCGGGCGACACCGCTTCACGCGCCATCGTGGCTCAAATGAAGACCGACGAGATGGCGCACGCTCAAATGGCCCAACGCGAAGGCGCTGTTCAACTGCCTGCCGCGATCAAGGGCCTGATGAGAGCCGCCGCCAAGGTGATGACCACCGTGGCGCACCGCATCTAAATAAGGGCTAGCCCCGCCTGTGCAGGCCGATCAGGCCGCCACCTCCATCAGATCAAAACCCGTGGTGATTTCGGCGGTCTTGCCCAGCATGATGCTGGCCGAGCAGTATTTGTCGTGGCTCATGGCAATGGCCCGCTCCACGGCGGAGGCCGGGATGCCTTTGCCCGTCACGGTGAACTGCATGTGGATCTTGGTGAAAACCTTGGGGTCGGTGTCGGCGCGTTCGCTGGTGAGCTTGACGCTGCAGCCCCGCACATCGTGGCGACCGCGCTTGAGGATCAGCACCACGTCATAGGCCGAACAGCCCCCCGTGCCGGCCAGCACGGTTTCCATGGGCCGGGGCGCCAGGTTCTGGCCGCCGTTCTCGGGCTTGACGGCATCGGGGGCCCCGTCCATCGCGATCACATGACCGCTGCCGGTTTCGGCCAAAAACCCCATCCCGGAGCGGGTGCCTGCGGCGCCGGTCCAGCTGACTGTGCATTCCATTGTTTTTTTCCTTTGTGGCTGCGTGCCTTGGCACGGGACCCGTTCAGTGGATCCAGGTCCCCAACTTTACAAGTTTTTTCATTTTGGAACACCGCAACTGCTGCAATGCAGCATTCACTCCATTACAATTGCGAACAGTCGTGCTTTTTTGCACGAACCGTTTGTCTCCTCCACCCTCTGAAAAGGTGGATTTGCCCCGATCCGCAAGGCTCGGGGCATTTTTTTCGCCCGTTATCATCGTGGTCAATTCTTTTTGATGCTGCGGCGTGCCCGCGCATGGCCTTGCCAATGACCACCTCCAAACTCCAACCTGCCGACTACCTCAAGAAAATCCTCAACGCCCGCGTTTACGACGTGGCCACCGAGTCGGCCTTCGAGCCCGCCAAAAACCTGTCGCGCCGCCTGCACAACAAGGTGCTGCTCAAACGTGAAGACCAGCAACCCGTGTTCAGCTTCAAGCTGCGCGGGGCTTACAACAAGCTGGCCCACCTGAGCCCTGAACAACTCAAGAAAGGCGTGATCTGCGCCTCCGCAGGCAACCACGCCCAAGGCGTGGCGCTGGGTGCCAGCAAGCTCGGGGCACGCGCCGTGATCGTGATGCCGACCACCACGCCACAGGTCAAGATCGATGCGGTCAAAGGCCTGGGCGGCGAAGTCGTGCTGTTTGGCGACAGCTATTCGGACGCTTACAACCATTCGGTGACCCTGCAGAAGAAACAAGGTCTGACCTTTGTGCACCCGTTCGACGATCCGGACGTGATCGCTGGCCAGGGCACCATCGCCATGGAAATGCTGCGCCAGCACCAAGGGCCGCTGGACGCCGTGTTTGTCGCCATTGGCGGCGGCGGCCTCATCAGCGGCGTGGCCAACTACATCAAGGCCGTGCGCCCCGAGGTCAAGGTCATTGGTGTGCAGATGAACGACTCGGACGCCATGATCCAGTCGGTGGATTCCAAAAAGCGCGTCACTCTGGCCGATGTGGGCCTGTTCTCGGACGGCACCGCCGTCAAACTGGTGGGTGAGGAAACCTTCCGCATCTCGCGCAAGCTGGTCGACGAGTACATGACGGTGGACACCGACTCGGTGTGCGCGGCCATCAAGGACATTTTTGTGGACACCCGCTCCATCGTGGAGCCTGCAGGCGCCTTGGCGGTGGCGGCCATCAAGCAGTACGTGGCCCAACACAAGACCAAAGGCCAGACTTACGCAGCCATTTTGTGCGGCGCCAACATGAACTTTGACCGCCTGCGTTTTGTGGCCGAGCGGGCCGATGTGGGCGAGGAAAAAGAAGCCCTGTTCGCCGTCACCATCCCCGAAGAGCGCGGCAGCTTCAAGCGTTTTCTGGAGCTGATCGGCAGCCTGCCGGGCGGCCCCCGCAACGTGACCGAGTTCAACTACCGCATGAGCGACGCGACCAAAGCCCATGTGTTCCTCGGCCTGACCACACACGGCAAGGGTGAGAGCAGCAAGATTGCGGCCAACTTCAAAAAACAGGGGTTCGAAGCGCTGGACCTTACGCATGACGATCTGGCACAGGAGCACATCCGCCACATGGTGGGTGGGCATACGGCCCTGTCGCAAGATGAGCGCCTGCTGCGCTTTGTGTTTCCCGAGCGCCCCGGTGCCCTGCTCAAGTTCCTGAGCCTGATGCGCCCGGGCTGGAACATCAGCCTGTTCCATTACCGCAACCAGGGGGCCGATTACGGCCGCATTCTGGTGGGCTTGCAGGTCCCGACCCAGGACAACAAGACTTTTGCCAAGTTCCTCGACACCTTGGGCTACCCGCACGTCGAAGAAACGAACAACCCGGTCTACAAGCTGTTTCTGCGCAGCTAACCGACTGTCAACGCCATCAGGGCGTTGGGCTGGACCCCTTTCAGGGGGTGTTGTCGGGACCGGTCATGCGCAATTCCCATTGCGCAGGGCCGGTCGGGGTCTGGCCCAGCCAGGCCTGACGCGGTGCCAGCTTTTGCAGATACACCCCGTCCAGCACCGCCTGCCCCACGCGCCAGGCCTTGGGGGGCTGGCCGTCTGTCGCGATCAGCGCACTGCCGTGCCCTGATGTGGAAGAAATCACGCCAAGCAATTGAAAGCGACTGGCCTCGGGCGTCACGGCCACCTTGGCCTGGGTTTGCCCCAAAGCCCGCGCCATGTGACTTGCATCAGCCACCTGCGTGGGTGCTGGTGTCGACACGGCGGGCAACACTGCCGCCGTTTCCCGCGGGAAGTGCAGCACCCAGTAGACCGCGCTCGCCGCCACGGCCAACCACAACACAGCGGTCACCAAAGCAGGTCCTGCCCGGGTGAAAGGTATAGACCTGGAAACGACTTGGGAATGCAACATGCAAAGATTATGATCGAAGCGCCAGGGGCCAAAAGCCCATTGCCGATGCATATCGGCCAACCGAAAGAGTCCATGCGTGCTTTGAAAAACACAAACCGCCGCCGCCAGCGCGGCTTCACACTGATCGAGCTGATGGTGGTGCTGGCCATCATTGGCGTGCTGGCCGCCATGATCGTGCCCAATGTGCTGGGTCGTGCTGACGACGCCCGCGTCACCGCCGCACGCACCGATGTGAGCAACCTGATGCAGGCGCTCAAACTCTACAAACTCGACAACCAGCGCTACCCCAGCCCCGAGCAGGGACTGCAGGCGCTGGTCGCCAAACCCGTGAGCGAGCCCGTGCCTGTCAACTGGAAGCCCTACCTCGACAAACTGCCGAACGACCCCTGGGGCCGTCCTTACCAATACATGAGCCCCGGCATCAAGGGTGAAGTGGATGTGCTGTCCTTTGGCGCAGACGGTCAGTCCGGCGGCGAGGGCCGCAATGCCGACATTGGCAGCTGGCAATAAAGCCGCGAGAGGCGCTCGCGGTTTCACCCTGTTGGAGTTGCTGGTGGTGATCGCACTGATCGCCATCGCCACCGCCGGGGCCAGCCTGGCTTTGCGGGACAGCGCCGACAGCGCGCTGGACCGGGACGCCCAGCGCCTGGCCGCTCTGCTCGAAACCGCCCGGGCCCAGGCCCGCGCCAGCGAACTCACGGTGGTCTGGCGCACACAGCCCGCAGGGTTTGTTTTCGAAGGCTTGCCCTTGCCCGGCTTGCCCCGTCAATGGCTGGCCACCACCACGTTCGCGAATGCCGCACCCGTGCTGCTCGGGCCTGAGCCCTTGATTCCACCGCAGTCCATTGCCCTGTCGAGCAGCACCCGGCCTGATCGGCGCCTGTGGGTGGTGACGGACGGTTTGCGCCCGTTCACCGTGCAAAACAAGCCGAACATGGAGCCGCGTTGATGAGGCGCGCCTCTGTAGGAGCGACGCCCCCGTCGCGATGGTCTGCACAAGGCTTCACCCTGATCGAGGTGCTGGTCGCACTCAGCATCGTGGCCGTGGCTTTGCTGGCCGGACTCAAGGCGACGGGCTCGCTCAGCCGCAATGCCGAGCGGCAAAACATCAGCATGCTCGGTCAGATGTGCGCCGAAAACGAGCTCATCCGCCTGCGTTTGCGCAGACAACTGCCCGACACCGGCGACAGCCAGGTCGACTGCCCCCAGGCCGGACGCCATCTGCAAGTGAACCTGTCGGTGCGCCCCACACCCAATCCGAATTTCAGGCGCGTCGACGCCCGGGTGCTGGACCAGGGCCAGTACGTGTTGCAACTGTCCACCGTGATGGGGCGCAACTGATGAAGCGCTTCACTTCTTTTGCAGGAGCTGCGCCCTCGTCGCGATGCACCTATTTTGCGAAGGCTCTATCGCCGCGGGGGCGCAGTTCCCACAGCCTCCTGCAACGAGGTTTCACCCTGATCGAAGTGCTGGTCGCCATCAGCATCATGGCGCTCATGGCGCTCATGGCCTGGCGCGGCATCGACAGCATGCTGCGCACCCAATCGGGCCTGCAACAACGGGCCGACCAGATCCGCACCTTGCAGGCAGGGCTGGCGCAGTGGCAAACCGACCTCAATCAACTCGCCGAACTGCCCGGCACCCCCAGCTGGGACTGGGACGGCAAAGTGCTGCGGCTCACGCGCCGGGCGGTGGTACCCGGGGAGGGTGTGGTCGTGGTGGGCTGGACCTGGCGCAGCGACCCAGGCCGCCCCGGCGGCGGCGATTGGCAGCGCTGGCAATCTGCGCCCCTGCAAACCCGGCAGACCTGGAAAACCGCCTGGCAAACGGCGCAGGTCTGGAGCCAGACCCCAACGGCAGACACCCTTTCGGGGCAGGTGCAGATTCACCCGCTGTCGGGCTGGCAACTGTTTGTGCACCGAGGTGGCAGCTGGACCAACCCCTTGTCCAGCGACGCGGTCAGCACCGCCAAGCCAGACAGCACAAGCACTGCGGGCACCGTTCCTGACGGCGTTCGACTCGTTCTGAGCCTGCCCCCCATCACCCCGGTGGCAGGCACGCTGACGCTCGACTGGATTCGCCCCACGCTGTCGGGGGGCCCCGGATGAAACGAGCCCCCCACGCACAGCAAGGTGCCGCCCTGCTCAGCGCCATGGTGGTGGTGGCGCTGGTGGCCACGCTCGCGTCTGCCGCGCTCTGGCAGCAGTGGCGTCAGGTCGAAATCGAAACCGCCGAGCGCGGCCGCAGCCAGACACAATGGATGATGACCGGGGCACTCGACTGGACACGCCTGATCCTGCGCGAAGACGCCTTGTCGGGTCAGGAAAAAAATGTCGACCACCTGGGCGAACCCTGGGCGCTGCCGGTTCAGGAGTCCAAACTGTCCACCTTTCTGTCGCAAGACCAGCAGTGGCACGAAGGGGACTCGGAAGTCTTTTTGTCGGGTCAGATCACCGACGCCCAGTCGCGCATGAACGTGATGAACCTGATTGAGGATGGCCGCGTCTCACCCGAGTCCATGGCCCGTTTCGCCAAACTGTTTCAGCGCCTGAACCTGCCTGTGGCACAACTGCCCATGCTGGCCGCCGGGCTGCAGCAGGCCATGGCCAGCAACAGCCAGGCAGCCAAGGGCAGTGCCAGTGCCGCCGATGCCCCGCTCATGCCCCAGCAAACCAGCCAACTGGTCTGGCTGGGCCTGAGTCCAGAGAGTCTGGCGGTGCTCACGCCCTACATCACCTTGCTGCCCATGCCCACCCCGGTCAACCTCAACACCGCGTCTGCCCCTGTGCTCGAAGCCATGGTGCCCGGGCTGGACATGGCCAGCGCCCGACAGTGGGTACGCCTGCGCGAACGCGGCCACTGGGCCACGCTGGATGCAGCCCGCCTGGCATGGGGTCCTGCAGGCCAGGGCATCGACGCCAAACTGCACTCGGTGAGCAGCCAGTTCTTCGAGGTGCGAGGCCGCATGCGCATCGATCAGGTCGTGCAGGAAGAGCTGGCCCTGGTGCAGCGCGACAGCGGTCAGGTGCGCATGCTTTGGCGGGTGCGGTCCACCGCGCGCGAACCCGCCCTGGCCACGGTCTCGACCGCCCTACAATGAATCTCTGATGCGCACCCTGATTGTCCAACTGCCCCTTTCGCCCGCCAGCCCGGCTGTGGCCTACCCGCACGCCTGGGTGAGCGAGCCTGCACAGGCAGACCGCATTGCGATGCAATGGGCCCAGGCGGCCTTGCTGCCTGCTGCACAACGCCAGAGCGAAGTGGTGCTGCTGGTGCCTGCGCAAGCCCTGTCCTGGCAGCAAGTCGAACTGCCTGCCGGATTGCACAAGCAAACCACGCGTGTGCGCGCCGCTTTGCAAAGCGTGCTCGAAGACCGCCTGCTGGCCGACCCGGCCAGCCTGCACCTGGCACTGCAGCCCGGTTGGCAACACACGGCCCTGCCCTGGGTCGCCGCTTGCGACAAGGCCTGGCTGGCAGGGCATTTGCAAACACTCGAAGCCGCGGGTCTGACCGTGCACCGCATCGTGCCGGAGATCGCGCCAGAGACTCAGAACTTGCAAATTCTGGCGCTGGGTGACTCCGAATCAGGCTGGCTCTGGTTCAGCCAGAAAACACGTGGCGTCTGGGGTGGTCCGATCCAGTCGGTACAGGCCAGCACCTGGCCCGCCTGGCTGGGCCAGACCGACGAGGCAACCCCACTGCAGGCCATGGCCGAACCAGCCCTGGCGGCTTGGCTGGGCGAGCACCTGGGCTCACCCGCACAACTGCTCCAACCACACCAACATTGGCTACAGGCCCTGACCACCGACTGGGATCTGGCGCAATTCGATTTGCAGACGCACAAGCACGCACGGCGGCTCAAGTCATTTCAGAAATTTGTCCATGCGCTGTGGACGGCCCCCACATGGCGTCCCGCCCGCTGGGGCCTGGCCTTGCTGGTGCTGACGCAACTGGCCGGGCTCAACGCCTGGGCCTGGAAAACCCGCGCCGACTGGCAAGCCCAGCAGCAGGCCATGACACGCATCCTGCAAGAGACCTTCCCAAAAACCACGGTGGTCGTCGATGCCCCCTTGCAGATGGCGCGCGAAGTGACCCGCTTGCGCCAAGGCTCCGGACAGCTCACCGCCCAGGACCTGGAGAGTCTGCTGAACGCGCTCGGCCAGGCCCTGCCCGAAAGCATCAGCACGCCGACGAACCTGGTGTTCCAGCCAGGGCAGTTGCAAGTCCAAGGCCTCACCTTGACCGCGGTTCAGCAGCAAAGCATCGAGCAAGCCCTGCAGCGCCAGGGCTACCGCTGGCGCGCCGAAGACGGTGGCGGCGTGATCACGGTACAGGGGAGCCAGCCATGAAGACCACGTCACCCCAGGCCTCCAGCCCTGCACTGATCGCTGTCCAGGCCTTCTGGGCAGCCCGTCCGCCGCGTGAGCGCCGCTTGCTGGCTCTGGCCGCAGTGGTCATCGGCTCGGCCCTGCTCTGGCAGATCGCCATGGCCCCGGCCCTGCAAACCTGGCGCGAAGCACCCGCCAAACAAACCACACTCGATGTTCAAACCGGTCAAATGCTGCAGTGGCAGGCGCAGGCCAAAGGCTTGCAGACGACGGCCCCGCTGTCCCGCACGGCGGCACTGCAACGGCTGGAAAGCAGCGCTGCCCAATGGCTGGGTCCGGACGCACGGGTGAGCCTGCAAGGCGAGCAGGTGCGGATCACGCTCAAAGCTGCCCCGGCGGACGGCCTGTCGCGCTGGCTGGAACAAGCCCGCAACCAGGCACAAGCCCTGCCGACTCAGGCCCAGCTCCAGCGGGCGACTGTGGCAGCCACCGCACCGGCAACCCCGGCGTCAGGCTCTGCCGTGGCCTGGAGCGGCACCCTGGTGTTGAGCCTGCGCTGAACCACACCATGCCAACGCGTCTTGCCTCCCACCGCACTGCCCCCTTGACTCGGCCATGGTTCTGGGCGGGCGTGGGCGCACTGCTCGGAACCTTCATCGCCACCCTGAGCTGGGCGCCTGCACGCTGGCTGGCCTGGGGCCTGAACCAGGCCAGCCAGGGCCGTGTCGTGCTGCAAGCACCGCGTGGCACGGTCTGGCAAGGCTCTGCCCAACTGGGCCTGAGTGGTGGCGCAGGCAGCCGCGACCTGCAAGCCTTGCCCGGGCGAGTGGCCTGGACACTCGCGCCCAGCGCGCAAGGCCTGACGCTGACCCTGCAGGCCGACTGCTGCATGACCGAACCACTGCAACTGCATGTCACAGCCGGTCTGGGCCAATGGCAGCTGCATCTGAACGACCACCAATCGCAATGGCCTGCCGGACTGCTCTCCGGCCTGGGTGCGCCCTGGAACACCCTGCAAGCCGAAGGCCAGCTGCAGCTGCGCACCGACGCCCTGCAACTGCAGTGGGCCGAAGGCCGTCTGCAGTGGCAAGGCCTGGCCGAGCTCACGGCGCGAGACATGTCTTCGCGCCTGTCCACGCTGCGCCCAATGGGCAGCTACCAGTTGAAGGTCACCAGTCCCGTCCGGAGCACCCCCACCGCCACACCGCAGGTGCAATTGAGCACGCTGTCAGGTGCACTCAGGCTGACCGGGCAAGGCCAGTGGCTGGGCGAGCGCCTGCGTTTTGCAGGCGAAGCCTCGGCCGCCGAAGGGCAGGAAGACAACCTGTCCAATCTTCTGAACATCATTGGCCGCCGTGATGGCACGCGCAGCCTGCTTTCCCTGGGATGAACCCATGCACACTTCTCGCCTTCAGCCCACACACCCGCACCTGCGCCACAACCTGAGCGTGCTGGCCCTGTCGATTGCCTGCGCCCTCGGCGCGGGCCAGGCCCCAGCTCAAACCTCTGTGGACGGCAAAACCGCCGTGCGCGCCGGTGAGCAGGTCGTCCTCAATTTCGTCAACGCCGACATCGAGGCCGTGGCCCGCACGGTGGCCACCTTGTCAGGGCACAACGTGGTGGTCGACCCCCGCGTCAAAGGCACCATGACGCTGTCGAGCACCGTGGCGGTGGCTCCTTCGCAGGCCCTGCGCCTGTTCGGGGCCCAGCTGCGCACGCAGGGTTTTGCACTGGTCGAATCTGCGGGCCTGTACACCGTGGTGCCCGAAGCCGAAGCCAAGCTGCAAAGCGGCCCGGTCTCTGCCGGGGCCGTGCCTGCAGGCAGCGGGCAGGTGGTCACCCAGATCTTCCGTCTCAACCACGAGTCGGCCAGCAACCTGGTGCCCGTGCTGCGCCCCTTGATCAGCCCCAACAACACCATCAACATCACGCCGGGCACCAACGCGCTGGTGATCACCGACTACGCCGACAACCTGCAACGTTTGTCGCGCATCGTGGCTGCACTGGATGTGGCCAACGCCAGCGGGGTGGAGGTCATCCGGCTCAAACACGGCATGGCCAGCGACATGGCGGCCATGGTGCAACGCCTCGTGGACTCGGGTGCAGCAGCTGCTGCTGCACCGGGGCAGACCGACACAGGCTTTCGGACCACGGTGCTGGCCGAGGTGCGCACCAATGCGCTGATCGTTCGCGCGGCCAACCCGGCGCGCACGGCGCTGGTGCGCTCGCTGATCGAACAACTGGACCAGCCGAGTGCCACGGGCGCAGGTGCGGCCAGCGGCAACATCCATGTGGTCTACCTGAAAAACGCAGACGCCACCAAGCTGGCCACCACACTGCGCGCCGCCTTGTCGGCCAGCGGCGGTACAGGCAATGTGTCCCTCACGGGCACACCTGCGATGAGCAATGTGCCCACACCGGGCACCGCCTCTGGCACCACGGGCAGCACCGCCACCTCTGCACAACCGTCCACAGGCGGGCAGATCCAGGCCGACCCGGCCACCAACGCCTTGATCATCACGGCACCGGAGCCGCAATACCGCCAGTTGCGCGAAGTCATCGACAAACTCGACCAGCGCCGCGCCCAGGTGTATGTGGAAAGCCTGATTGCCGAAGTCAGCGCCGACAAGGCGGCCGAGTTTGGCGTGCAGTGGATGAGTGGCACCGGAACCGGCAACGGCAACGGCACCGTCGGACTGCTCGGCACCAATTTTTCTGTGGGCGGCACCAATTTGCTGACACTCGGCGCTGCCGCCGCCACCGGCAATTACACGGCATCCACCGGCCTGAACCTGGCCATTGGGCAGCAACGCAACGGTGCACTGGCCTTGGGGGCGCTCGCACGCTTTTTGCAGTCCAGCGGCAACGGCAACGTGCTGTCCACGCCCAATCTGCTGACGCTGGACAACGAGGAAGCCAAGATCGTGATCGGCCAGAACGTGCCCTTTGTGACCGGCTCCTATGCAGCGGCAACGGCGGGCACCACCAACCCGTTCACGACCGTTGAACGCAAGGACGTGGGCCTGACGCTCAAGGTCAAGCCGCAAATCAGCGAGAACGGCACCGTGAAGATGCAGATCTTTCAGGAGGTCAGCAGCGTCGTGACCGCCTCCATCGATTCAAAGAATGGCCCGATCACGAACAAGCGCTCCATCGAATCGAATGTGCTGGTGGATGACGGCTCGATCGTGGTGCTGGGCGGCCTGCTGCAGGACGACGCCACCGCCAGCCAGGAGAAAGTGCCGGGCATAGGCGACATCCCCTTGTTTGGCAACCTGTTCAAGGCCGAAACCCGTACCCGCAAGAAAACCAACCTGATGGTCTTCCTGCGCCCGGTGGTGGTGCGCGATGGCGCAGCCACCGAAGCGCTGTCGATGGGCCGCTACGAGCAAATGCGTCTGACCCAGCAAGCGAGCCAGCCTGCGGGCACGGCCGCCTTGCCCGTTCAGGGTGCTGCGGTGCTGCCAGAACTGCAGATCAAGCCTGCCGCCACACCGCCAGCCGCCAAGCCCTGAGGGCACAGCACGATGCGCTACCCCCTGCCTTATGCCTTTGCCCGCGACCACAGCCTGCTGCTGGAGGACGATGGCCAGCAACTGACCCTGTGGCTCGGCCCCGAGAGCCAGCGCCAGGCGCTGTCGGAAGTCACGCGCCAGTACGCACAGGCCCAGCTGAACTGGTTGACCCAGGATGCGGCCGGTCTGCGCCAGCGCATCCAGCAGGCCTACTCGGGCAGCCAGGCCCAAGGCGGCTCCAGTGCGGCCGATGTGGTGAGCGAAGTGGAGTCCGAAGCCGACCTCTCGCGCATGATGCAGGAATTGCCTGCGGTGGAAGACCTGCTCGAAGCCAGCGACGATGCGCCCATCATCCGCATGCTCAACGCCCTGCTGACCCAGGCCACGCGCGACGGGGCCAGCGACATCCACATCGAACCCTATGAACGCCATTCGAGTGTGCGCTTTCGCATCGATGGCGGCTTGCGCGAAGTGGTGCAGCCGAATCGGGCACTGCACGCCGCACTGATCTCGCGCCTGAAGATCATGGCCGAACTCGACATCGCCGAAAAACGCTTGCCGCAGGACGGCCGCATCAGCCTGCGGCTGGGCAGCCGTGCGGTGGATGTGCGCGTGTCAACCCTGCCCAGCGCCCACGGCGAGCGCGCCGTGCTGCGTCTGCTGGACAAGAGCGAGGCCCGTCTGACGCTCGAAGCCGTGGGCATGCAGGGCCGCGTGCTGCAGCAAGTCGACCAGCTGATCGCCCAGCCGCACGGCATCCTGCTGGTGACCGGTCCGACCGGCTCGGGCAAGACCACCAGCCTGTACGCCGCGCTGCAACGGCTGGACGCCAGCAGCAGCAACATCATGACGGTGGAAGACCCGATCGAGTACGAGTTGCCAGGGGTCGGACAGACGCAGGTCAATGCCAAGATCGACCTGACCTTTGCCAAGGCCCTGCGCGCCATCCTGCGCCAGGATCCGGATGTGATCATGATCGGCGAGATCCGTGACTTTGAAACCGCGCAGATCGCCATCCAGGCCTCGCTCACCGGCCACCTGGTGCTGGCCACGCTGCACACCAACGACGCGGCCAGCGCCGTCACGCGCCTGACCGACATGGGCGTAGAGCCTTTCCTGCTCAGTTCATCGCTGCTGGGCGTGCTGGCGCAGCGGCTGGTGCGCAAGCGTTGCAGCGCCTGCCACGGCAGCGGCTGCGAACATTGTGGCCACACCGGCTACGCAGGGCGCACGGGCATCTTTGAATTGCTGGTGGCCAGCGACGACATCCGCAGCCAGATCCACAACCGTGCGGCCGAGTCCGAGCTGCGTGCCACAGCCCTGGCGCAAGGCATGGTGCTGATGCGTGACGATGGCCAACGCCTGGTCGATGCGGGCATCACCAGCGTCGAAGAATTGCTGCGCGTCACGCGCGACTGACCCCCCATGTCCATGCACTGCATGCCCAAACCGAGAGCCAGCATCTGGGCTTGCCTGGGTCTGTTGTCTGGCACGGTGCTGGCACAAGACAAAAGCCCGATGACGCCGGTCGAGCCGCCCGTTTCGGCCTGGGACTACAGCCTGGGCGTGCGCTGGCAAGCCAGTGACTTGCGCCACCCGGGGTTGAGCCTGCGCCCGATGCTGGGCCTGCAATACGGGCGTTGGCGCCTGGGCCCTGTCGACGGCGAGAACTGGCACCGCTTTGGTCAGGTACAACAAGACAACAGCCTGACCTACGACTGGCTGCGTCTGAGCAACCTGCGCACATCGCTGTCGGCCAGCGTGCTGAACCTGGAGCGCGACAGCACCTTCGATGCCGTCCGCTCAGGCCGCAAGACCGTGCGGGGCAAAGCCAGCGCGGATTACTTTCTGCCCAACCGCTGGAGTGTCGGCGTGGTGCTGACACAAGACCTGATGGACCGGGGCGGCGGCACCTCGATTTCCCCCAACTGGACTTACCGGGAGCCGCTGAGCGACAACAGCACTTTGCTGCTGAGCCAGTCTGTGACATGGGGCACCCGCTCTTACTGGCAAATCAGCCACCAGCTCGACCAGACCATGCCCTCGCATGAGGGTCAGGGCTTCGGCAGCTGGGGCACGCAATTGACCTACCGCCACCGATTTCGGCCGCATTGGGTGTTTTTCAGCCAGGCCGGGTTCAGCCGGGCCATCGGGCCGACCTATGCGGCATCATCCACGCCTGTGACCCTCTACAACGCCCAAGTGGGCGTGCTCTATTTCAGCCGCTGAACCATGCCCGCCTACCGTTTTGAAGCTCTGCAAACCGATGGCCAGACCCGCAAGGGGGTGGTCGAAGCGGACAGCCAGAAAAGTGCACGCACCCAACTGCGCTCGCAAGGTCTGGTCCCACTGTCGGTGGAACCCATCGGTGCCAGTGACAAGAACGCCACCACTGCCCTGCCCTGGTGGCAGCAACCCATTGGGCAGACGCGGGCATTCAGCGGCAGCCAGCGTGCCGTCTGGACACGCCAGCTGGCTGGCTTGGTGAGCAGCGGTTTGCCGCTGGAGCGGGCTCTGTCTGCCTTGGCCGAAGAAGCCCCCACCGAACGGCAAAAGCACCTGATGGCCGCCATCCGCGCCGAAGTCAATGCGGGCAGCAGCCTCGGTCGTGCACTGGGTCAACACCCCCATGAATTCCCGGCCATCGATCAGGCCGTCATCGGTGCGGGCGAACAAAGTGGTCATCTGAGTACGGTGCTGGAACAACTGGCCACTGACCTTGAAGATCAGCAAACCCTGCGCGCCAAACTCATGGGGGCAGCACTCTACCCGGCCATCGTCACCCTGGTGGCTCTGGCCATCGTGGTGTTCTTGGTGACCTCGGTGGTCCCCCAGGTCGCGGGCGTGTTCGCCGGCAGCCATCGCCAGCTCCCCTTTCTGACGGTGGCGATGCTGGCCGTCAGTGATGGCGTGCGGCAATGGGGCTGGCTGGTGGTCTTGCTTGCCCTGGCCGGGGCCGCCACCCTGCGCATGGCGTTGCGCCAGATGGCGTTCCGTTTGCGCTGGGACGCCGCCTGGCTCCAGCTGCCTGTGATCGGTCGATTGACCCTGGGCTACAACAGCGCCCGTTTTGCCTCGACGCTGGCCATGCTGACTGCGGCAGGCGTGCCCATCCTCAAGGCATTGCAGTCGGCAGCCGACACCCTGTCCAACCAGGCTTTGCGGGCTGACGCACTCGAAGCGCTGGTGCGGGTGCGCGAAGGTGCCCCTCTCGGACTGGCCTTGTCGCAACATGCGCGCTTTCCTGGCTTGCTGTCGATGTTTGCCAAGCTGGGCGAACAGACCGGCCAGCTGCCCGTGATGCTGCAGCGCGCCGCGCAACAGTTGTCTGCCGAGGTGCAACGCCGTGCCATGGCCCTGGCCACGGTGCTGGAGCCCTTGTTGATCGTGGGCATGGGCGGCATGGTCATGCTGATCGTGCTGGCGGTGCTGATGCCGATCATGGAGTTGAATCAATGGGTGAAATGAGGAGCGATCATGGCTGCAACGCTTGAAGGCCAATTGGTGGTCGCGATTTCCTCGCGGGCCTTGTTCGACTTCGAAGAAGAAAACCATGTGTTCGAGCAAGGCGATGACCGGGCCTACATGAAGCTGCAACTGGGCCGCCTGGAAGAGCCCGCCAAACCCGGTGTGGCGTTCTCACTCGTGCGCAAGCTGCTGGCCTTCAACGATGCCAATGCCCAGCGCGTCGAGGTCGTGATCCTCTCGCGCAACGATCCGGTGTCGGGCATGCGCGTGTTCCGCTCGGCGCAGCACTACGGCCTGCCCATCCAGCGCGGCAGCTTCACGCGCGGGCAGTCGCCCTGGCGCTACCTCAAACCGCTCAACGCCAACCTGTTCCTGTCGGCCCACCTGCCCGATGTGCGGGCTGCACTGGACGCGGGTGTGCCCGCTGCACAGGTCTACCCGCATTCGGCCCACGCCTCCGAAGATCACCCGCACGAAGTGCGCATCGCCTTTGACGGTGACGCGGTGCTGTTTTCCGACGAGGCCGAACGCGTGTTCCAGGCCGAGGGCCTGTCGGCCTTCCAGAAACACGAAAGCGACAAGGCATCACTGCCCTTGTCGGCGGGCCCTTTCAAGCCCCTGCTGGCGGCGCTGCAGCGTCTGCAGCAGGAAGGCACACCTGCCATGCGCATCCGCACCGCGCTGGTCACGGCCCGCAGTGCCCCGGCCCACGAGCGCGCCATCCGCACCCTGATGGACTGGAACATCGAAGTCGACGAAGCGATGTTCCTGGGTGGACTGCCCAAAGGCGAATTCCTGCGCGAGTTCGAGCCCGATTTCTTTTTTGACGACCAGACCGGTCACATCGAATCGGCGGCCCGGCACGTGCCCGCCGGGCATGTGGCTTCGGGCGTGGCCAACAAGCCCTGATCAGTCGGGCACCACGTCCAGCGGTCGACGCCCTTCGCGCCGCGCAATCCAGACGGTGGCGCCCAGAATGACCGCGGCACCGGCCCAGGTCCATTGGCTGGGCACGTCGCCAAACACCAGCCAGCCCATCACCGAGGCCCAGACCAGATCAAGGAAACGCAGCGACTGCGTGGCCGAAATGTCGGCGGTGTGGAACGCCCGCGTCAGGCAGTAATGCCCCAGCGTCCCCAGCACCCCGGTCATGGCAAAGGCCAGCCATTGCACAGGCGTGGGTGTTTGCCAGTGCGGCAGCGCCATGGGCAGACTGAGCACGGTCACCGTGAGGGCCTGCCACAGGACGATGACACCGGCTTTTTCATAGCGCGTCAGCGCCTTGGTGATCAGGAACGAGGCGGCAAACACCGGCGATGACGCCAGCATGATCAGGTTGTACCAACCACCTTCACCCGACAGCTTGGGCAACACCACCACCAGCACACCCGCAAAACCGATCAGTGCGGCCACCCAGCGGTCGCGGTGCATGGGCTCGCCCAGAAACCAGGCTGCCCCCAGCATGATGAAGATCGGCCCCGTGAACCCGATGGCGGTCATGTCGGCCAGCGGGATGTGGGGCAAGGCTGTGAACCACAGGATCAGGCCCAGCGTGTGCACACCCCCACGCCAGAATTGGCCCGCGATGTTGACGGGCCGGTACGCCTGCCAGCCATGGCGCACCACCAGCGGCAGCATGACCACCAGGCCAAACAGGTAGCGCAGGAACTGGGTCTCGTAAACGTCCAGTTGCATGGACAAGCCCCGGGCCAAGGTGTTGAGGATGGAAAAAAACACGCCTCCGAGCACCATCCAGAGCATGCCCCTCACCGGAGCAGGCCAGGTGAGCAGTTCGCGCCGGGTGCGGCGGTGCGCCAGCGCTGCGCGCCGCAATGGCCAATGGAAAAAGGGCTTGCGTGAATTCATGCAAGCCCTCGGGATTCAGACTGTTTCACACGCCCAATGTAGGGGGCATGCGCTGCTGTGTCAGTCGCTTGGGTTACCCCTTGCAGAATGGATCAGCTGTTTTGCAGCGCAGCGATGCGCTCTTCGATCGGCGGGTGCGTGCTGAACAGCTGGCCAATGCCACCGGCAATGCCCATCGCGGCCATGCTCTTGGGCAACTCGGCGGTGTGCACACCACCCAGGCGGGCCAGGGCGTTGATCATCGGCTGCTTGCGGCCCATCAGTTGGGCAGCGCCTGCATCGGCACGGAACTCGCGCTGGCGGCTGAACCAGGCCACGATGATGGCGGCGGCAAAACCGAGCACGATGTCCAGCACGATGGTGGTCACCATGTAGCCGATGCCGGGGCCGCTGTTTTCCTCGTCGTTGCGGCGCAGGAAGCTGTCCACCGCATAACCGATCACGCGCGAGAGGAACACCACAAAGGTGTTCATCACGCCCTGGATCAGGGTCATGGTCACCATGTCGCCGTTGGCGATGTGGGCCACTTCGTGACCGATCACGGCCTCCACCTCTTCACGTGTCATGTTGTAGAGCAAGCCGGTGGACACCGCCACCAGGGCCGAGTCACGGAATGCGCCTGTGGCAAAGGCGTTGGGGTCACCCTCAAAGATACCGACCTCGGGCATGCCGATGCCGGCCTTGTCGGCGAACTTACGCACGGTGTCCACGATCCAGGCTTCGTCGGCGTTCTGGGCTTGCTCGATCACGCGCACGCCCGAAGTCCACTTGGCCATGGGCTTGCTGATCAACAGGGAAATGATGGCCCCGCCAAAACCCATGACCAGGGCGTAACCCAGAAGCGCGCCCAGGTTCAGACCATTGGCCGTCAGATAGCGGTTGACACCCAGCAGGCTGGCCACGATGCCCAGCACCACCACCACCGCGATGTTGGTCAAGACAAACAGAAAAATGCGTTTCATGAGGTTTTCACTTTCAGTCCGGAACACGCGGACACGTGGAGTCGAATGGTAGGGGCTCGCAAGCCAAAATCAAGCAGCGGGCAGGATTTCCGGATTGGCGTACGGTTTTTGCGTCCTGACCCGCACGCGCCGGGGCCGGAAAACCTCGGCATCGTCGTAAAAACCGGGCGCGGTGTTCTGAGGCCACCAGCCCGGCACACCGAGCACAGGCAAGGGGCTGAAAGGCTTGGCCGCCAGTTTCTCGGCCACAAGGTCCTGCGCCAGCCAGGCGTCGATGTCGGTTGGGGCCACATCTGGTGGCACGCGCCACAGGTGCACCGTGATCGATTTGTAGGGCTGCACCAGCTTTTCAAGCGCGGCATGGCCAAAGGCCCACAGGCGGGTGTGCGCCCATTCGTGGCGCAGGCCGATCAGCGCGTCCTGCCAGCGGTGCTCGGTCAGGGCCGCCCACAGCGCATCTGAAGGCTGGATCAGCAGCGCGTTTTCATCAAACACCGTGGCCGCATCGCGCACCGGCCCGCGCACCTGCCCCACACCCTGGCGGGCGATCTCGGTTGCCTGCAGGCGGTTGAGCTGACGCTTGGCCAGCGGGAAATGCATCCAGCACAGGGCATTGAAAAAATCGTGCAGCCCTTCACGGGTCGGCACCTGGCCTTGGGCAAAAATGAAATCCTCATAAGCCTGGCCTTCAGGCAGCTCGGCCTGCGGCACAAAACCCACCGGGGCCAGACCTGCCTCGCTCAGGGCCAGCGGCTGAGGGCAGCCCGCCACCACACGCTGGGCGATGGGCTCGCCCACGGCGCGCCATTCGGCCAGCCAGGGCGCCGACCAGTCGATGTCGGCCACGCCCAAGGTGGACGCGGCTTCGCACCGGTGCCCGGGGCGGTTCGGGTTCAGGCCGACACCAGACGCCACGGCAAGCTCTCGCCCGAGCGCAGGGGTTTGAGTTCGGCCTCACCAAAGGCAAAGGACTCCGCTGGCGTCCAGCTTTCGCGGCGCAGCGTGATGGTGCCGCTGTTGCGCGGCAAGCCGTAGAAGTCAGCGCCGTTGAAGCTGGCAAAGGCTTCGAGTTGGTCAAGTGCGCCTGCCTGGTCAAAGGCTTCGGCATACATCTCGATGGCGGCGTGCGCGGTGTAGCAACCCGCGCAGCCGCTGGCGTGTTCCTTGAGGTGCGCCGGGTGCGGTGCGCTGTCGGTGCCCAGAAAGAAGCGGGCGTTGCCGCTGGTGGCGGCCTGCACCAGCGCCACGCGGTGCGTTTCGCGCTTGAGCACGGGCAGGCAGTAGTAATGCGGGCGGATGCCGCCGGTGAAGATGGCGTTGCGGTTGTACAGCAGGTGGTGCGCGGTGATGGTCGCGCCCAGATTCGCGTCGCCTTCGGCCACATACTGTGCGGCTTCTTTTGTAGTGATGTGTTCCATCACGATCTTGAGGCCCGGGAAGTCGCGGCGCAGCGGGATCAGTTGTTGCTCGATGAACACCGCTTCGCGGTCGAACAGGTCGATGTCCTGCGAAGTCACTTCGCCATGCACCAGCAGCAGCACGCCTTCGCGCTGCATGGCTTCGAGCACGGGGTAGATCTTGCGCAGGTCGGTCACGCCCGCATCGCTGTTGGTGGTGGCGCCCGCCGGGTAGAGCTTGCAGGCCACCACGCCTGCGGCCTTGGCACGGGCAATTTCTGCCGGGTTCAGGTTGTCGGTCAGGTACAACGTCATCAAGGGCTCGAACGCCATGCCCGGCGGCACAGCCGCCTGGATGCGCGCCTTGTAGGCCAGCGCCTGTTCGGCGGTGGTGACCGGTGGCTTGAGGTTGGGCATGATGATGGCGCGGCCAAACTGGGCGGCAGTATGGGGCACGACCACATTCAGGGCGGCGCCATCGCGCACATGCAGGTGCCAGTCGTCGGGGCGGGTGATGGTGATTTCTTGGGTCATGGGGCGTATTGTCTCAAACGTCCGCTGCGCCCTGCCGCTGCCCCCCAAGAGAGGGTTATCAACCGGCCAGAGGACGGGTCAGGTAAACCCCTTCACGACCCACGATCGGCTCCCGCGTGGGCATGAAGAGCGTGCAATCGTCACACGGTGCATGGATGGGCTGGTCACCGTCCATGGCGATCAACTCGCCCTGGGCGAAGGTTTCAAAACCCACCACCGGTCGGGTGAAGCGGAAATCTGCCTGGGCCACCACATGGGTCCTGAGCAACTCAAAACGCCGGGGCGCAGCGACTGCATGCACAGGCCGCTCGATGAGCCCCCAATGCCCCAAAAAATCCAAGGTGACCGCCTTGGCCAAGTCGGCCGAGCTTTGCTTGAAATGCTGCCCGCATTCGGCCACCAGTGCCGCTCCGGCGTTGCTGTCGGCCTGCCCATGGCGGCCATGCTGGATGACCGGCGTGCCCGAACCCAGCCCTTGCGGCATCACCAGATGCACCGCAGGTGCTGCCAGCGCACTGGCCACACGGGCATTGCGGGCAAAGTCGGGGTAGACCCAGAAAGGTTCCACATCCTGACTGGTCGAGTGGATGTCCAGAATGTGGTCGGCGTCGGCCATCACGCCACGCATGGCCCGCGCACGGCGCAACTCCACGCTGTCCTGGTCGCCATCAAGCCATTCTTCCGACCAGATGCGGTTGAAGTTGTGTGTGATCTGGCGGCTGTCAAAAGGCCTGCTCGGGTCAAACGTCTCGTAGGCGGCCACATTGGCAAAGCTCACGGTGAGCGTGCCGCGTGTCGGACGCACGCCGGTGTCCAGCAAATGGCAGGCCGCCACCATGCCGCAGAACTCGTTGCCATGCGTCAAGGCATTGACCAGCACATGCGGCCCGGGCACCCCGGACTCGAAACGGTGCACGTAATCCACGCCCACATTGCCCTGCCGGTAAGCGGACAAGTCCCGGGGCATGACTTCGATGGTGGGCAGGGTGGGGTTCATGGCTGTTCTCTCAATGCGCCAGGATCTTGTTCAGGAAATCCTTGGTGCGCGGCTGACGGTTTTCGGGGTGGTTGAAGAACTCGTCTTTCGAGCAGTCTTCGAGGATGCGGCCGCCCACGTCGATGAAGATCACGCGATTGGCCACCTTGCGGGCAAAGCCCATCTCGTGCGTCACGACCATCATGGTCATGCCTTCGTTGGCCAGTTGCACCATCACGTCCAGCACCTCGCCCACCATCTCGGGGTCGAGGGCCGAAGTCGGCTCATCGAACAGCATCACGATCGGGTCCATCGACAGGGCGCGGGCAATCGCCACGCGCTGCTGCTGACCGCCCGAGAGCTGCCCTGGGAACTTGTCCTTGTGCGCCAGCAGGCCCACGCGGTCGAGCATTTTGAGTCCCCGCTCGCGGGCTTCTTCCTCACCACGGCCGAGCACCTTGACCTGGGCAATCGTCAGGTTCTCGGTGACCGACAAATGCGGAAACAGCTCGAAGCTCTGGAACACCATGCCCACGCGGGAGCGCAACTTGGGCAGATCGGTACCGGCATCCATGAGCGACACGCCGTCCACATGGATGCTGCCTTGTTGCACCGGTTCAAGACCGTTGACGGTCTTGATGAGGGTGGACTTGCCCGAGCCCGAAGGGCCGCACACCACCACCACATCGCCCTTGTTGATGCTCACCGAGCAGTCATTTAGCACCTGCACCGGGCCGTACCACTTGGACACATTTTTGATTTCAATCATTTTCATTTCCCCAATTCAGCACGCGCCTCAGCGCACGATGGCAATCTTGGCCTGCAGGCGCTTGACGCTCCAGGACAGTGCAAAACAAATCACAAAATAAACCAGCGCCGCCAGGATATAGGCCTCTTCGGAGCGGCCGTAAATCTTGCCCGCGTTGGTGAAGCCCTTGAGCAGGTCATAGGCGCCGATGGCATAGACCAGCGAGGTGTCCTGAAACAGGATGATGGTCTGCGTCAGCAGCACCGGCAGCATGTTGCGAAACGCCTGCGGCAGGATCACCAGGCGCATGTTCTGGCCGTACGTCATGCCCAGGGCCTGACCGGCAAACACCTGTCCACGCGGGATCGACTGGATGCCCGCACGCATGATTTCGCTGAAGTACGCCGCCTCGAACGCCACGAAAGTGATGATGGCCGACCACTCGGCACCAATGGGTCGACCGATGACGAAGGGCATCAGCAGATAGAACCACAGGATCACCATGACAAGGGGCACCGAACGCATGCCGTTGACATAGAAGGTGGCTGGGGCGCCCAAGGCCTTGGAGCCCGACAAGCGCATCAGTGCCAGCAAGGTTCCAAAGATCACGCCACCGACCGTGGCCACCACCGTCAACTGAATGCTGAACAGCAAACCGCCGAACACGAACTTGCGCAGGACTTCCAGGTCGAAGTAAGAGAAATCAAGTCCCAACATCTCAGTGCCCTCCCGTTCCGCCGGACACGATGAAGCCGGGCACGCGCATTTTCTTTTCGATCAGCGCAAACACGCGATTCACAGCGAAGGCCGACACCGCATACAGCGCTGTCACCGCCAGGTACACCTCGATGCCGCGCGAGGTTTCTTCCTGCGCCTGCATGGCGAACATGGTCAATTCGGCAATCGAGACCGCAAACGCCACCGACGAGTTTTTCAGCAGGTTCATCGACTCGCTGGTCAGCGGCGGCAAGATGATGCGAAACGCCATGGGCAAGATCACATAGCGGTAAGACTGCGCGGTGGTGAAGCCCATGGCCATGGCCGCATAGCGCTGGCCTTTGGGCAAGGCCTGAATGCCCGCACGGAACTGCTCGGCAATGCGCGCCGAGGTGAAAAATCCCAGCCCGAACACCACCAGCAAAAAGCCCGGCACTTGCTGGAAAGCCGGAAACATTTTGGGCACCACAAAGTACCACAGAAAAATTTGCACCAGCAGCGGGATGTTGCGAAACAGCTCCACCCAGGCGTTGGCCAGGGCCGACACCACAGGCCGACCGGGCAAGGTGCGCAGCGTGCCGACCACGGCGCCCACACACATCGCCACCAGCCAGGAGCTGCCAGCCACGGCCAGCGTCCAGCGCCAGGCTTCCAGCATCCACTCCAGATAGGTGCGGCCACTGCCATCATCGGCCAAAAAGACCTGCCAATCCCATGTCATGTTTTTTTCTTTCTGCGAACTGCAAGGGGCGTTGCCCAAAAAAGAAACCCCGCCCAAGTCATCCCCGGCGGGGTTTGCTCAGCGCCTGGAAGGTTTACTTCTTGGCGTAGTCTTCAGCAGGCTTGTCGTTGGGGTTGGCCCAGGCAGCTTTGGTGCTGTCGCTCAGAGCCAGACCGATCTTGACGTTCTTGGGTGGGATGGGTTGCAGGAACCACTTGTCCCACAGCTTGGCCATGTCACCGCTCTTGATCAGATCACGCACGGTGTCGTCCGCCAGTTTCTTGAAGGCAGGGTCGTCCTTGCGGATCATGATGGCGATGGGTTCCACCGACAACACTTCGCCCACGATCTTGAAGTCCGCGGGGTTCTTGGCGTTGGCGATGTTGCCGGCCAGGATCGAGCCGTCCATCACGAAGGCATCGGCGCGGCCCGAGTCGAGCAGCAGGAAGCTGTCGGCGTGGTCCTTGCCAAAGACTTCCTTGAAGTCGATGCCGTTGGCGCGCTCATGCTTGCGCAGCAATTGCACAGACGTGGTGCCCGTGGTCGTGGCCACGTTGCGGTCTTTCAGTTGGGCAATCGAAGTGATGCCCGAGTTGGCTTTGACGGCAATGCGCACTTCTTCCACATAAGTGGTGTTCACGAAAGCCACATCCTTTTGGCGGGCCACGTTGTTGGTGGTCGAGCCGCACTCGATGTCCACCGTGCCGTTTTGCACCAGCGGAATGCGGTTTTGCGAGGTCACGGACTGGAATTTCACGTCCAGCTTCTTGCCCACGGCTTTTTCGACATTGCCAATGATGCGCTGGCAGATTTCATAGTGGAAACCGGCGTACTTGCCGTCACCCAGGGTGTAGGACAGTGCGCCCGAAGAGTCACGCACGCCCATGGTGATAGCGCCTGCAGCCTTGACCTTGTCGAGGGTGTCCGCCTGAGCAGCCAGGGTCGACACAGCCATCACGGCCAACGCGAGCCAATGTTTTTTCATATCCATCTCCAAAAAAGTCCGCCATGGGCGGGTTCACATCATCGAATGTTCTATTCTCATGCACCAGAATGGCTCAAGCCCCCTGACGCACGCAGAAACAGCAGAAAACATGCCTGTTTTCAACATCGTTGACTATAGTCAGTCGTTTGTCAGCCAAGCATCAGGGTGTTCCCGAAGAGTTATGCAAAAAAGGCATACCCTCATGAGCACTCAAACCGAAGTCGACTGCAGGTACTGCCACAAATCCTGGGCAATCCGTTTGTGTACCTGGCGGTGGCCTGATTTGGCACGGTAAGCACGCACCTCCATGCTCAACTCCAAAGCCAGGGACGCGTCTCTGGTGGCAGGCACCAGCAGACCGGACTGGCGTTCTTTTTTCACCGCGCTGCTGGGCAAAAAGGCAATGCCGTGCCCTTCCACAGCCATCACTTTCAGGCCTTCGGCCATGTCCGTTTCATAGACCCGGTCGAGGTGAATCGGTGTGCCCGCCTGTTTGAGGATCCAGTCGGTCACCGCACCCAGGTAGGCCCCAGGGGCATACCCCAGATAGGGCAAGGCACGGTTCACATGCCCGGGCAAGCTGTAGAGTGGCGCGCCGTCGGCGCCGGGTTTGACATAGGGCGCGATCACTTCCTGCCCAAGCACCACCATGTCATAGCGCTCGGTGTCCAGCTGCAGGGGCTGCGAGGGGTGGTGGTAGGCGATCAGCACATCACAACCGCCTTCGACCAGGCGCATGGCCGCATCATGCACATTCAGGGCTTTCAGGCGGCTCTTGATGGGTCCGAAGCTGTCACGCAGACCCGCGATCCAGGAGGGGAAAAACGTGAAGGCCAGGGTGTGCGGCACCGCGAACTCGATGAAGTCCTGCCCTGCCGTGTCGTGCCCGCGCAGCATGGCGCGGGTGTTTTGCAGGGACTGCAGCAACTCCAGCGCCTGCGCATAAAGGGTCTCTCCGGCAGGCGTCAGGGTCGTGGGGTAGGAACTGCGGTCCACCAGATCGGCCCCCGCCCAGGCTTCGAGGGACTGGATGCGGCGGGAAAACGCCGGTTGCGTCACATGGCGCAACTGGGCGGAGCGGCTGAAACTGCGTGTCTCGGCCAGGCTCACGAAATCTTCAAGCCATTTGGTTTCCATGGGTCGATTATGAAGTCTCGCCGCTTTGCTGCAGCGCCCACATGCGGGCGTAACGGCCTTGCAGCGCCAGCAGCTGGGCATGCGTGCCGCGCTCCAGGATCTCGCCCGCTTCCATCACCAGGATCTCGTGGGCATCGACCACCGTGGACAGGCGGTGCGCGATCACCAGCGTGGTCTTGTTTTGCGCCACGCTGGCCAGTTCGGCCTGGATGGCGCGCTCGTTGGCTGAATCGAGTGCCGAAGTGGCTTCGTCAAACACCAGGATCGGCGGGTCTTTGAGCAGGGTGCGGGCTATGGCCACGCGCTGCTTTTCGCCGCCGGACAATTTGAGGCCCCGCTCGCCCACTGAAGTTTCGTAACCCCTGGGGGTGGACGCAATGAAGTCGTGGATGCGGGCTGCGCGCGCCGCCTCTTCGATCTCGGACTGGCTGGCCCCCGGGCGGCCATAGGCGATGTTGTAGGCCACGGTGTCGTTGAAGAGCACCGTGTCCTGCGGCACGATGCCCAAGGAGCGCCGCACACTGGCTTGCGTCACGGCACGGATGTCCTGACCGGCCATGCGGATGGTGCCTTGCTGCACGTCATAAAAACGGAACATCAAACGCGCCAGCGTGGATTTGCCCGAACCCGAAGGCCCCACCACGGCCACCGTCTTGCCGGCCGGAATCTCGAAGCTGATGTCCTTCAGGATCGGTCGGTCGGCCTCATAGGCGAACGAAACATGGTCAAACACCACCGAAGGCGCACCCTGCAAGGCCAGCGCTTGCGCGCCCGGGGCGTCGGCCACCTCGCGCTCGCGGTCCATCAGCACGAACATCTTGTCCAGATCGGTCAGGCTTTGCTTGATTTCGCGGTACAGCACGCCCAGAAAGTTGAGCGGGATGTACAGCTGGATCATGAAGGCATTGATCATCACCAGATCGCCCAGCGTCATGCGGCCGTCGACCACGCCTTGCGTGGCACGCCAGAGCATGGCCACCAGCGCCACGGCAATGATCAGCTGCTGACCCGTGTTCAGCAGGCTGAGCGAGGTCTGTGCTTTCAGCCGCGAGCGGCGCAGGCGCTCCAGGCTTTCGTCGTAACGCCGAGCCTCGAACGCTTCGTTGCCGAAATACTTGACGGTCTCGTAGTTGAGCAGGGAGTCGACCGCCCTGGTGTGGGCTGCTGAATCAAACTCGTTGGCCTCGCGGCGAAACTGCGTGCGCCACTCGGTGATGCGCACTGTGAAGAAAATGTAGAAGGCCAATGCAGCAAGGGTGATCCAGGCGAACATCGCGTCAAACTTCACCGCCAGGATCGACAGCACCAGACCCACCTCGATCAGCGTGGGCACGATGCTGTAGAGCGAGTACGAAATCAGCGACTCGATGCCCCGCACGCCACGCTCGATGTCCCGCGTCATGCCGCCGGTCTGGCGCGCCAGGTGAAAGCGCAGACTGAGCGCATGCAGGTGCTCGAAGGTCTGCAATGCAATGGCCCTTGCAGCGCCTTGCGTCGCCTTCGCAAACACCAATTCACGCAATTCAGTGAACGCCGACGTGGACAACCTCAGCGCGCCATAGGACAGCAGCAAGCCCACGGGCACGACCAATGCTGCACGGCCATCGCCTGGCTGCAGGTTCATGGTGTCTACCAGTTGCTTGAGCAGCAAGGGGATGGCCACATTGGCCAGCTTGGCCCCCAACATGAACAACAGGGCGAAGCCCACACGCCATTTGTAGCGCCAGAGGTAGGGGAATAGACGCGAGAGCGTGTGCCAGTCACCACTGCGGGCACCTGGGGTCGGGTTGGGGGCGCTTTCGCCACGGTGGCGCATGAGGGACAATCCTGTGAAAACTACCGCCCGATTGTGCCCATGTCCGAAAACACCCGCCCCAGCGTTGATTTGCCCACCGACCAGGAACTGGTCATGAAGGTCATCCCCATGCCCGCCGATTGCAATGCCAACGGCGACATCTTTGGTGGCTGGGTCATGGCCCAGGTGGACCTGGCCGGCTCTGTCTTGCCTGCACGCCAGGTGCGCGGGCGCATGGCCACGGTGGCGGTGAACGAGTTCATCTTCAAGCAACCCGTGCGGGTCGGCGACATCCTCTCGTTTTTCGCCAGGATCGTCAAAGTGGGCCGCACCTCGGTGACGGTCAAGGTAGAGGTGTTTGCCGAGCGCTTTCGCTCACAGGGCGACTACATCAAGGTGACCGAGGCATCGCTGACCTATGTGGCCATCGACGAGAACGGCAAGCCCCGCCCCATCGCGGCCTGATCAGGACACGATGTAGGCGGCAGCGCCCGCCGACATCAGGGTGCCGTCCGGTCCACGGAACTCCATGCGCGAGGTGCCCACACGCGAGCCCACCCGCAGTGCTTCAGCATGGATGGTGAAAAAATCGCCAATGCCGGGCCGCAGGTAATCGATGCGCAAATCGATCGTGCCCAGCTTGCCGAAGCGCTCGAGCCGCTTGGCCGGTGGTTCGTCCATGTGTTTGGCGGCAATCGCCGCCATCACGGCCGCACTGCCAATGGCATCCAGCACCGCGCTGATGACGCCGCCGTGGATGCGGTTGTAGGCAAAGTGTCCGACCAGCTCGGGCTTCATCTCGATGCGGGCCTGCACGCCTTCGGGCGTGACGCTGACGAGCTTGACCCCCAGCGTCTGGTTGAACACGATTTTTTCTTCGTAGATCTGGCGAAAACCCTCGATGTACTCGGGCTCCAGCACCACAGGCTGGGTTGGGCTTTGAGGCATACCGACTGCAAGCCTCACAGTTTGGAGAAATCGGGCTTGCGCTTTTCCATGAACGCACCGAAGGCTTCCTTGGCGGCGGGCGCTTGCAGCATGCGACCAAAGCTCTGGCCTTCTTCGTCCATCTTTTGCAGCACTTCCTGTTGCTGCCCGCCCTTCATCAGGCGCTTGGTCTCGATCAGCGAGGACAAAGGCTTGGCTGCCAGCTTGCGGGCTTGCGCCTGGGCATAGCCATTGACTTCGGTCGGGGGCACCACGCGGTTGACCAGACCGACCTCTTGTGCGGCCTCGGCGAAGAAGGGCTCACCCAGCAACAGGGCTTCGGCAGCGCGGTGGTAGCCAAACATGCGCGGCGCCAGCAGGCTCGATGCGGCCTCGGGGCACAGGCCCAGGTTGACAAAGGGCATGGAAAACGCGGCATTGTCACCGGCGTACACCAGGTCGCAATGGAACAGCATGGTGGTGCCGATGCCCACCGCAGGGCCAGCCACTGCGGCCAGCAGCGGTTTTTCGAACCCGGCAATGCCGCGCAGGAAACGGAACACGGGCGACTCTTTCGTTGACGGCGGCTTGTTCAGGAAGTCGCCAATGTCGTTGCCTGCACTGAAAATGGTTTCATGCCCCTGGAATACCACCACGCGCACACTGGCGTCGGCGCTGGCCTGAGCCACCGCATCGGCCATGGCCGCGTACATGTCCGAGGTGATGGAGTTTTTCTTGTCCAGGCGGTTGAAGGTGATGGTCATCACCCCGGCGTCGATGTGGGTCAGGATGTCGGACATGGTTTTCCTCGTTGAAATGTTTACTGAACCCGGATCCAGGTTTGCGTGCGGCCCAGAAGCGGCGCACCGATGTAGCCTCGAACCTCCAGCTTTTTGCCGCCCTCGATGGGGGTCAGGCGCAGGCTGTAGTTCTTGCCGTTCTCGGGATCGAGGATTTTCCCACCTTCCCACACGGTCTTGCCGTCACTTTGTTGACCGCCCCGGATGATCTCCAGCCCGATCTTGGGCTTGCCCTTGCGGTCATCGGTGCACAGATTGCAGTGGGGCTCTGTGCTGGGACTCGCCAGCAGCGACCTTTCCACCACGCCCGACAGGCTCCCTGCCCCGTTCTGGCTGATGCGGATTTCCGCCTTGGGCTGGTTGGTTTCATCGTCGATGCTGCGCCACAGGCCCAACGGGCTCATCTGGGCCTGCGCCGCCAACGCGCACAGTGCGGTGCTCAAAACCCATGTGTGTTTGATCATGAATGACTCCTCAGGTTTGAACGGGTCAGGCCAGCGCCGCGTCGGTGTCCATCAGCACATCGCTGCCCGCGCGGATGCGGCGCATCAGGCTCGATGTCTCGGGCATCAGGCGGGTGAAATAAAAACGCGCCGTCTGCAGCTTGGCCTGGTAGAACGGGTCGGGGCGCTGCGCCTCCTCTTCGGCCTCGGCCAGTTTCTTCAGGGCGATCTGCGCCGAACGGGCCCAGAAATAGCCCAGCACCAGGTGCCCCACCACACGCAGGTAATCCACGGCGGCGGCGCCCACTTCGTCGGCATTGCTCATGGCTTTCATGCCCACTTCGCCCGTGAGCTGGGTCAGCTTCTGTCCCAGGTCGGCCAGTGGCTTGACGAACTCGCCCATGGCTTCGTTGGCCATTTCGGCCTTGACCAGTTGCTCGACCAGTTTGCCGAATTTTTTGAGCGAAGCACCCTGGTTGCCCAGCACCTTGCGACCCAGCAAGTCGAGTGACTGGATGGTGTTGGTGCCTTCGTAAATCATGTTGATGCGGGCATCGCGCACGAACTGCTCCATGCCCCACTCCTTGATGTAGCCGTGGCCGCCGAACACCTGCTGGCATTCGGTGGTGGCTTGCCAGGCGTTGTCGGTGGTAAAGGCCTTGACGATGGGCGTGAGCAGGGCCACCATCTCGGCGGCTTCGGCGCGCACGGCTTCGTCGGGGTGGTTGACTTCCTTGTCGAGCAGCAAGGCGCAGTAGCAAGCCAGGGCTCGGCCGCCTTCGGCATAGGCCTTGGCGGTCATCAGCATGCGGCGCACATCGGGGTGCACGATGATCGGATCGGCCGGTTTGCCGGGGGCCTTCACTCCGGTGAGCGAGCGCATTTGCACGCGGTCCTTGGCATAAGCCAGTGCATTTTGGTAAGCCACTTCGGTCAGGCCCAGTGACTGGTTGCCCACACCCAGACGGGCGGCGTTCATCATCACGAACATCGCAGCCAACCCCTTGTTGGGCTGCCCAACCATCGTGCCCACGGCTTCGTCGAGCACCATCTGGCAAGTGGCGTTGCCATGGATGCCCATCTTGTGCTCCAGGCCACCGCAATGAATGCCGTTGCGCTCACCGACGCTGCCGTCCGCAGCCACCTTGAATTTCGGCACCAGAAAGAGGCTGATGCCTTTGCTGCCGGGGGGCGCATCGGGCAAGCGGGCCAGTACCAGGTGCACGATGTTGGCGGCCAGGTCGTGCTCGCCCGCGCTGATGAAAATCTTTTGCCCGGTGATGCGGTAAGTGCCATCAGCCTGCGGCTCGGCCTTGCTGCGCAAGAGGCCCAGGTCGGTGCCACAGTGCGGTTCGGTCAGGCACATGGTGCCGGTCCACTCACCGCTGGTCAGCTTGGGCAGGTACAGGGCTTTTTGCTCGGGCGTGCCGTGTGCGTGCAGGGCTTCATAAGCGCCATGCGACAGGCCAGGGTACATGGTCCAGGCCTGATTGGAGGAGTTGAGCATTTCGTAAAAACACTGGTTCACCACAAAAGGCAAACCCTGGCCACCGAACTCGGGATCGCAACTCAGCGATGGCCAGCCACCGGCCACATATTGCGCGTAAGCGGCCTTGAAGCCATCCGGGGCTTTGACTTCGTGGGTGTCGCGGTTGAGCGTGCAGCCTTGGGTGTCGCCCGAGATGTTCAGCGGAAAGACCACTTCGGCAGCGAACTTGCCGCCTTCTTCGAGCACCGCGTTGATGGTGTCGGCATCGGTCTCGGCATGCGGGGGCAAGGCCTTGAATTCGTCGGTGACGTTGAGCAGCTCGTGCAGCACAAATTGCATGTCACGCAGGGGGGGGTTGTAGACGGGCATGGTGGACCTCTTGAAGATTCAGGGAAGAGTAGAAAAACGGAAATTCAGCGCTTGCGGGCCAGCGCATCCATTTGGGCGCCATAGCGCTCCAGGATGCGGGCAAAGCCCTGCCGTGCGCGTTCGGCGGCTCCGGGCACTTTCAGGAACCGGGCTTCGTAATGCAGCGCCAGGATCAGGCCGTGGATCTCGAAAGCCACCTGCATCGGGGCGATCGCGCGCATCAGATGGTTTTCTTCCTGGGCCTGCTCGACCGCACGGCGCACAGCGGCTTGCCAGGTGGTCACCGTCGACACCAGCGCATCGCGCACCGGGCCGGCACGGTCGTCGAACTCCACCGCACCACTGATGTAGATGCAGCCGGAATCGATCTCGGTGGTGCTGCGCAGCATCCAGTTGTCAAACAGGGCCTGCAGACGCGGGATGCCACGCTGCGCCTGCAGGGCCGGGTAGAAAACCTCGGCTTCAAAGCGGTCGTGGTACTCGCGGATCACCGAGATCTGCAGCTCTTCGCGTGAGCCGAAATGGGCGAACACGCCCGACTTGCTCATGCCCGTGACTTCGGCCAAGGCGCCGATCGACAAGCCTTCCAGGCCAATTTGAGAGGCCAGGCCCAAAGCCGCATCAATGATGGCGGCTTTGGTCTGCTGCCCCTTGAGCATGACGCGCTTGCCCGACTCGGCGCTGTCTGGCAGGCGTTTGGGCAAGGTGGAAATTTTTCGAAGGTTCATGATGCACAAAATAGAACGACCGTGCTATTTTGCACGAATTCCAGTCCTGTGCACCCTGCCCACAAGGGTTTGAGGGTTAATCCCGAGAAAACAACGTCCAAGGGTCACGCCGTCAGCCAGCACCTGCGCCCGCTGACGGCACGGGGTCGGCCATCAGGCCTTGAAAGCGACCACTTTCTGGGTTTGGGTGCCCAGGCCTTCGATGCCCAGGTGCATCACGTCACCGCGTTTGAGGTACACCGGCGCGGGCTTGCCGTCTTTCTTCACGCCCATGCCCACACCCGGAGGGGTGCCGGTGGTGATGATGTCGCCCGGCTCCAGCGTCATGAACTGGCTCACATAGCTCACCAGCTTGGCCACGCCAAAAATCATGGTTTTGGTGTTGCCGCTCTGGTAGCGCACGCCGTTCAGGTCCAGCCAGATGCCAAGCGCTTGCGGGTTGGGCACTTCATCACGGGTGACCAGCCAGGGACCCACCGGGCCAAAGGTGTCGCAGCCCTTGCCCTTGTCCCAGGTGCCGCCCAGCTCCAGCTGGTATTCACGTTCGCTCACATCGTTGACGACGCAGTAACCGGCCACATGGTTGAGCGCGTCTTTCTGCGACACATAGCGGGCGCGGGTGCCGATCACGATGCCCAGCTCGACTTCCCAATCGGTTTTCTTCGAGCCTTTGGGCAGCATGACCTCGTCGTCCGGCCCTTGAATGCAGGAAATCGCCTTGGTGAACACGATGGGCTCTTTGGGGATGGGCATGCCGGCTTCGGCCGCGTGGTCTGCATAGTTCAGGCCAATCGCGATGAATTTGCTGGTCGACGAGACCGGTGTGCCGAAACGCTTTTTGCCCCGCACCAAGGGCAGCTTGTCGGTCTTGAGCCTGGCCAGTTTGGCCAGCGCCTTGTCGTTCAACAGCTCGGGGGTGATGTCCTTGACCACGCCGCTCAAGTCGCGCAAACGGCCATCGGCGTCGATCAGACCGGGTTTCTCTTTGCCGGGCTGGCCGTAACGAACGAGTTTCATGGGGGTCCTTTCAGGAATCGTGTCGGGATGAAAAAGTCAGATCAGGATCAAAGCACACGTGCCAATGCCGCCTGCAGATGCTCTGAAGGCTGGCGCTTGAAGCCCGAGCGCACAAAGCGCTGCAGGCGCCCCTGCATGAAGGCCACCAGCACCGAGGCCTGCACCTGGGTGTCCACCGTGGGCGTGGCCGATGTGGCGTTTGCCTCGCGCAGCGACTGACGCAGCTGGGCTTCGATCTTGTCGAACAGCAGGTTGATGCGCTCCTGCAGGCGTTCATGCTCCAGCACCAGCGCGTCGCCGGTCATGACGCGGCACATGCCAGGGTTCTTTTCGGCAAACTGAAAGAGCAAGGCCAGAATGCGAGCGGCCTGGTTCGGCCCGGCAGGTTCGCGGTCGGTGACCTGGCGGATCAGGCCAATGACCGACTGGTCCACGAAGTCGATCAGCCCCTCAAACATCTGTGCCTTGCTGGCGAAATGCCGGTAAAGGGCCGCTTCGCTCACGCCGATCCTGGCCGCCAGCGACGCGGTGGTCACGCGTTCTGCGCCAGGCTGCTCCAGCATGGACGCCAGGGTCTGCAAAATTTGCTGGCGGCGCTCGCCCGGGCGGGGACGTTTGCGCACAGGGGTGGCATCTTCGGGTGCACTCAGGCTGGATTCATCCATCTCGGACATGGGACTTCCCTGTGTGTCTGCTGGCAAAGGGTCAGCGGCTCTTGATCATCGTGCCGAAAGCCTGCTCGGACAGGACTTCGAGCAGCATCGCGTGGGGCACACGGCCGTCGATGATGTGCACGGCATTGACGCCGCTCTTGGCGGCATCCAAGGCTCCGGCGATTTTGGGAATCATGCCGCCGCTGATGGTGCCGTCGGCGCACAGCTCGTCGATGCGGTTCGGGGTCAGCTCGGTGAGCAAGTGGCCTTCTTTGTCGAGCACGCCACGGATGTTGGTGAGCATGAGCAGCTTCTCGGCCTGCAGCACGGTGGCCAGCTTGGCAGCGACCACGTCGGCGTTGATGTTGTAGCTCTCGTTGTTCTCGCCAAAGCCGATGGGGCTGACTACCGGGATGAAGGCGTCGTCCTGCAGGGCCTTGAGGATGGACGGGTCGATGCTGACGATGTCGCCCACCTGGCCCACGTCCAGCTCCTTGCTCGGGTCTTGCGCGTCGACCAGATGCAGCTTCTGGGCGCGGATCATGGCGCCATCGCGGCCCGTCAGGCCCACGGCCTTGCCGCCTGCGCGGTTGATCATGCCCACGATGTCCTGCTGCACTTCGCCGCCCAGCACCCACTCGACCACCTCCATGGTTTCGGCGTCGGTCACGCGCATGCCCTGCACGAACTCGCCCTTTTTGCCCAAGCGGCTCAAGGCGTTTTCAATTTGCGGGCCACCACCGTGCACCACCACCGGGTTCATGCCCACCAGCTTGAGCAACACCACGTCTTCGGCAAACGCTTGTTGCAGGGCCGGGTCGGTCATGGCGTTGCCGCCGTATTTGATAACCAGCGTCTTGCCGTGGAACTTGCGGATGTAGGGCATGGCCTGCGCCAGGATTTGCGCTTGGTCACGGGGTGTCACGGCAGTGGTTTCGGTCATGGTGGTGCGTGTGAAAAACAGGGTTCGAAGGATTGTGCCGCAATCGGCTCAGAGGATTTCGCTCAGCAGCCGGTCCACGCCTTGCTGCCAGTGCGGCAGGGTCAGCGCGAACTGCGACTGCAGTTTGCGGGTGTTCAGGCGCGAATTGAGCGGTCGGCGCGCCGGGGTCGGGAAGGCGGTGGTGGGCACCGGCGCGATGTCCTTGACAGCCCAGTTCAACTCGGGGCGCAGCTTTTGCGCCTGGGCAATGACGTGGCTGGCGTAACCGTGCCAGCTGGTCTCACCACCAGCCACCAAGTGGTAGAGGCCTGAAGCCGCTGCTCCACGGTGGGCCTGGCGAACCGCATGTGCCGTGACATCGGCAATCAGGTCGGCCCCAGTGGGCGCACCCCATTGGTCATCGATCACGGTCAGGCGCTCGCGCTCCTGCGCCAGGCGCAGCATGGTTTTGGCAAAGTTGCCGCCGCGTGCGGCATACACCCAGCTGGTGCGAAAAATCAGGTGCTGGCATCCGCTGGCGGCAATGGCCTGCTCGCCTTCGAGCTTGGTCTGGCCGTACACGCCCAGCGGGCCAGTGGTGTCGCCCTCGTGCCAGGGCTGTTCACCGCTGCCGTCGAACACATAGTCGGTCGAGTAATGCACCAACCACGCCCCGGTGTGCACTGCGGCCTGCGCCAGCGCGGCCGGGGCCTCGGCGTTGATGCGGCGGACCAGCTCGGGTTCACTCTCGGCTTTGTCCACGGCGGTGTGGGCAGCGGCATTGACGATCAGGTCGGGGCGGCAAACAGCCACGGTTTCGATCAGGCGCTCGGGCTGGCTCAGGTCACCGCAGAAATCGGTGCTGTGGCGGTCCAGCGCGATCACTTCGCCCAAAGGGGCCAGGCTGCGCTGCAGTTCCCAACCGACCTGGCCGTTCTTGCCCAGCAGCAGAATCTTCATGCTTGACGACCTGCGTAGTTCTTGCTGACCCAGTCGCGGTAAGCGCCGCTTTGCACATGTGCCACCCACTCGGGGTTGGCCAGGTACCACTCGACCGTCTTGCGGATGCCGGTCTCGAAGGTCTCGGCCGGTTTCCAGCCCAGCTCGGCTTCGAGCTTGCGCGCATCGATCGCGTAGCGCCTGTCATGGCCCGGGCGGTCGGTGACGTAGGTGATCTGCGTGGCGTAGCTGGTGCCGTCCTGCTTGGGGCGCAGTTCGTCGAGCAACTGGCACACGGTGTTCACGATCTCGATGTTGGGCTTTTCGTTCCAGCCGCCCACGTTGTAGGTCTCGCCCAGGCGCCCGGCTTCGAGCACGCGACGGATCGCGCTGCAGTGGTCCTTGACGTAAAGCCAGTCGCGGATCTGCATGCCGTCGCCGTACACGGGCAAGGGCTTGCCTGCCAGGGCGTTGACGATCATGAGCGGGATGAGCTTTTCAGGGAAGTGGTACGGCCCGTAGTTGTTGCTGCAGTTGGTGGTCAGCACCGGCAGGCCGTAGGTGTGGTGCCAGGCCCGCACCAGGTGGTCGCTGGCGGCCTTGCTGGCGCTGTAGGGGCTGTTGGGTTCGTATCGGTTCGTCTCGGCAAAGGCCGGATCGTCCTTGGCCAGCGAGCCATAGACCTCGTCAGTGGACACATGCAGAAAGCGGAACGCCGCCTTGTCCTTGTCGGGCAAAGCCGACCAATAGCCGCGCACCGACTCCAGCAGGCGGAAGGTGCCCACGATGTTGGTTTCGATGAAGTCGCCCGGGCCATGGATGGAGCGGTCCACATGGCTCTCGGCGGCAAAGTTGACCACCGCCCGGGGCTGGTGTTCGGCCAGCAGTCGCGTGACCAGTGCGGCGTCGCCAATGTCACCCTGCACAAACACGTGCCGGGCATCGCCTTGCAGGCTGGCCAGGGTTTCGGGGTTGCCTGCGTAGGTGAGCTTGTCGAGGTTGACAACGGTCTCGTCCTGGGCAGCAAGCCAGTCGAGGACGAAATTGGCGCCGATGAAACCGGCACCGCCTGTGACAAGGAGGGTCATGGATCAGAATCAAAAAATGCGGATGAACCCATCCGTGCGCAGATTTTAGGAGCAAAGGCGCGCCTGGCAGGTTAAAGTGAAGGCTATCTCACAGGAGTTGCCACCATGGCCAAATCGCCCAACAAACCCTCTGAAACAGCTGACACACCACAGGCTCCGTCCCACGAAGTCTGGCTGGCGGGGCTGGGTGCGCTGGCCCAGGTGCAGGCGCAAGGCAGCAAAGCCTTTGAGAAACTGGTGGGCGATGGACTCGCATTTCAGCGCAAGAGCCAGGAACAAGCCCAGCAGCGGCTGGAGGAGGCCACGGCCCGCCTGACCGATCTGGCACAGGATTTCGGCCAGCAAGCCTCCGTGCGTGTGGACAAGCTGGAGCACCTTTTTGAAGAGCGCGTGGCCAAGGCCCTGCACCGCCTGGGCATGCCCACGCTGCAGGACATGCAGGTGCTGCAGGCCCGCATCCATGCGCTGGAAGAACAACTGGCCCAAAACCGCACAACCAAGCCGGCCACCGCCAAAGCCGCCCCGGCCAAGACAACTCAAACAACAAACAAGGCACCCGCCAGGAAAGCCGCCAACCCTGCGCGCAAGAAAGCACGCGGCTGAACCTGGGCAAACACCCCAGTCAATCCTTCATGGCCAAAAAAGCGCCCCGCCGCACCGCCGAGCGCATTGCCGCTGTCACGCTGGAGCTGTTCAACCGCTTCGGCGAGCCCAATGTCTCGACAACCATGATCTCGTCGGAGCTGAACATCAGCCCCGGCAACCTGTACTACCACTTCCCGGCCAAGGACAAACTGGTCAACCACCTGTTTGACCAGTACGAAGGCACCATGCTGGGTCTGCTGGACGCGGCCGGGGATGTGCAGGACATCGAAGACGCCTGGTTCTTTCTGCACTCGCTGTTCGAGCAGGTCTGGAACCACCGCTTTCTGTACCGCGACCTGAACAACCTGCTGTCAGGCAACCGGCATCTGGAAAAACATTTCCATGAAGTACTGGAACGCAAAACGCACGCGCTGCGCATGATGCTCGAATCGCTGGCCTCACAAGGGCTGATGGTCATCGACCCGGACAGCGTGGAAACCCTGTCGGCGAGCATGGCGGTGATGGTCACGTATTGGCTCAGCTACGAATATGTGCGCGATCCGCGCCGGGCGCTGGAGCCCGAAAGTGCCGGCGTCGCCCTGAGCCGGGGCGCACGCCATGTGCTGGCCTTGCTCTCGCCCTACCTGAGCAACGCCGAGTTGCGCACGCATCTGACCGCGCTCACCGCCGCTTACAGCGACCCCGCAGCCGCCTGATGCTGACCGGCTTCAGCCGAACCGCACCTGAGAAAGGCTGAGCAAGCCGTCAAAGATCAGGTTGTCCACCAGTTCAAACTGGATGGACATGCTTGGTGCCATCTTCCAGCCTGCGCCGCCCGTCATGAAGCACAGAGGCTCCATGCCGGTGTGTTCGCGCAGGTGCTGCACCATGCGCTCGCAAGCACCTGCAATGGCGTAAGTCCCGCCACTGGTCAGGGCGTCACTGGTGTTGGTCGGGAAAGGCCGAACCTCGCCGGTGGGCACATGCAAACCCGCCGTGCCGGACTCCAGGGCGCGCAGCATGATGCCGTGGCCAGGCAGGATCAAGCCGCCCAGAAAGCGGCCGTTTTCATCAATGGCTTCCACGGTCACGGCCGTGCCCACCATGACCACCACGAGAGGGCGTTTCTGTCCAAGTGCCAGCATGCGTTGGCGTGCACCGACCATGGCCACCCAGCGGTCAGCGCCCAGACGTGTCGGGTGGTCATAGCCATTGATCAAGCCGGCTTCTGCCGCGCTGGCCACCACCCACTGCGGCGTGAAATCCCACAGCTCCAACTGCTCTTGCACGCGGCGCTTGACCGCGTCGCCGGCCACGATGCAGCCCAGCATCCTGTCGGGCACGGGCAGGTCGGCCCAAGGCCCCTCCGAGAGGGTTTCGATGTTCTCCAGGAACTCCGCGCCATGCGCCAGCAAAGCCGCATCCGGATGGGGGCGGTCGTACAACGCCCATTTCAAACGGGTGTTGCCAACATCAATGGCCAAAACGTTCATGCCCGCATCATAATGAAATCCATGTTCCCATCCATCCTGGTTCCCCAAAATCTGTCTGCCCACGAACGTGGGCGGTTTTACGGGCAGGCTGCCCGCGTGCAGGCCCTGCACAGCCGTGACACCTACGCCCGGCTGTTTGCCAGCTGTGGCATCTCATGGGCCAAGGCCTGTGACAAGGCCATGGCCTACCGCGGGGTGATCGAACAGCTCGACCCGGCCTTGATGCTGGAGATGGAAGGCACCGCCCTGGGCAGCGGCCTGGGCCTGCCTGAAATCATGGCCTTGAATTGCCGCACTGAAATCCTGCCAGCCAGCTTCCTGAGCGACGTGACCCACCAGGCCGAAGCCGCCCTGCAGGCCAACCGCGCTGCAGGCCTGCCGGACTGGCTAGGTGACGCCCCGATCGACCCGGCAGCTGCGGATGGCGAATGCACTGCGATGGCCGTGGCCCCCGGAGCCAGCCGCGAGGGCGACACCTGGTTGTCGCAGAACTGGGACTGGCTGGGACGCCAGCGCGAGGCCCTGGTCCTGCTGCACAGCCGCAATGAAGCCGGTCAGGGCTTCACCACCCTGACCGAAGGCGGCATGCTGGCCAAGATCGGCATGAACACGCAGGGTTTTGCGCTGGGCCTGAACATCCTGCGCTCGCTTCAGGATGGCGTGCGCCCCGGCGTGCCTGTGCATGTGCTGCTGCGGCACCTGCTGGGCTGTGCATCGCTGCATGCAGCCAGCGCAGAACTGGCGCGGATTGGCCAGACCCTGGGTTTTGGGGCAGCGTCCAACGTGCCTTGTGCCGATGCACACGGCGAAGTGGCCTGCTTTGAAGTCGCGCCCGCAGGCTGGGGCGAAGTGCCCCCCACGCAGGGCGTGGTGGTGCACACCAACCATTTTGTGTGCGAGGCGCTTTTGCCCGTGCAGGCCCCGATGGGGCACACCTTGTCGAGCCAGCCGCGGCTCGCCACCGCGCAGCAACACGCGGGGCAAAGCCACATCGATCAGGCCGCGCTTGAAAACTTCCTGCGCGACGAATCAGACGGCTTCCTGTCGATCTGCCGTTCACCCGACATGGCGCTGCCACCCGAAGGTCGCGTCGAGAGCGTGGCCGGGGTGATCATCAACACCACCACACGCCAGATGTGGATCGCACCCGACGTGCCCAGCCGCTGTGCGTTCGAACAGGTCGACATCCCCCACTGAAGGGGTCGTCAACACCCGGCCTCAGGCGATGTTCGGGCGGGTCACCGGCTGCACCGACTCGTAAGCACGCGCTGCACGCAGCACCAGGGCATCGCCAAACATCGGGCCCACGATCTGCAGGCCCATGGGCAGGCCGGCTTTCGTCACGCCACAGGGTACGGTGATGGCCGGTTGCTGGGTCAGGTTGAAGGGGTAGCTGAACGGCGTCCAGCCCAACATGCTGGCCGGGTCCATCGGCACCGCACCGGCAGGACGCGCCTCGAAAGCCGGAATGGACACCGAAGGCGTGACCAGCAGGTCATAGCGCTGCATGAACTGGCGCATGTGCGAGCCCAGCACGCCCCGGCGCAGGTGGAGCTGCTGCACCTGCTGGGCAGTGAGCTGTGAACCGAACTGTGCCTCGGCGCGGAAGTCGGGATCGGCCAACGCTTGCTGCTCGGCGTTCAAACCCGACCAGACCGAATAAGCGCCCAGGAACCACAGACCCGTGGTGATCTCCAGCGGGTCTTCAAACCCCGGGTCCACCTGCTCCACATGCGCGCCCAAGGCCTGCAGTTGTTTGACCGCCTGATCGACGGCGGCCGCGATTTCGGGGTGGACGTTCTTCGCATAACCCAGCGTCGGCGAGTAGGCGATGCGCAGGCCGCGGATGCCGTCTTCCAGCCCCACGGTGTAATCGGTGGCTTCGGGCGGCAGCGAAGTCCAGTCGCGGGCGTCGGGCTGTTTGAGCACGTTCATCATCATGGCGGCGTCGCGCACGCTCAGGGTGTGTGGCCCCAGATGGGCCACCGAGCCGAATGGCGAAAGTGGATAAGCAGGCACGCGGCCAAAGCTGGGTTTCAAGCCCACGTTGCCGCAAAACGCGGCCGGGATGCGCACGCTGCCTGCCCCATCGGTGCCTACGGCCAGAGGCCCCAGGCCTGCAGCCACGGCCGCAGCCGCACCGCCCGACGAGCCGCCCGGTGTGCAGTCCAGGTTCCAGGGGTTGCGGGTGATGCCGGTGGCGGGCGAATTGGTTTCGCCCTTGCAGCCAAACTCGGGCGTGGTGGTTTTGCCCAGCAGCACCGCGCCCGCCTCGCGCAGGCGCGCTGTGGCCGGAGCGTCGACCTCCCAGGGCTGCTGGGGGTCGATGGTGCGGCTGCCGCGCAGCGTGGGCCAGCCCTGGGTGAGGATCAGGTCCTTGATGCTGGTGGGCACGCCATCGAGTTCGCCCACGCGTGCGCCCGTGCTGCGGTGCGCCTGCCAGCGCGCTTCACTGGCGCGGGCGCTGGCCAGTGCGCTTTTGGCATCGACCAGGCAAAAGGCGTTGATCTTCGGGTTGACGCGGTCAATGCGCGAGAGCACCGCCTGCGTGGCCTCCACCGGGCTGGCCTGCCCGGTGCGGTACAGCTGCATCAATTCATGCGCAGCGCATTGGGTCAGGTCGGTGGTGCTCATGTTTGTCTCCAATCGTTAGGGAATGAGGTCACGCCAAGCCCGTCAAGGCCGAGCGTCAGGGTCTGGTGCGCGTTTGAGGACTGAGGTTTTTCCAGGGCAGGTCCCCGGGGTCGGCGGCCATGGGCCCGGCAGCCTTGGCCACCAGCACCCGGCTGGCGATGGGCGTGAAGTCGGCGCGGAAATGGTTGGAGCTTTTGACCACCAGGATCTTCATCTGCTCGGGCTGAATGCCCACCGTGCGGAACTGCTCGCGGTCGAGCATCTGCATCTTGCCGCTGGCCACGGCCACCAGCACGCCATCGATTTCCAGGCACGCACAAGGACCGATGCGGGCCTTCACACCCGTCATCATCGGGCCCTTGAGCTCGCACACATCGGCCCCGATGGCGCGCACCACAAAACGGCCTTGCACGGGTGGATCACTGTCCTGCCCGGTGAAGGTGGGCACGGCCTGGCCCAGTGCCAGATCGAGGCTGGCACCGACACCGGCCTCATGGGCCTTGCGGGCAGCCTGAGGGTCGTACAGCAGGCCCAAGGCCACCTGACCAGGCCAACGCTTGCCCGCACCTTGCTGCAAGAGGGCATGCAGCATGCCGGTGGTGTTGCTGTCGCCGCCCGCGCCGGGGTTGTCCTGCGTGTCGGCCACGACCACCGGGGCGCTGGCCGATTCGGCCACCGCCAGGGCCTGGGCCACGGCTTCGCGTGCAGGGATCACATCGGGCCGCCACTGGCCAGGCTCGCTGACTTGTTCATACAAGCGCTGCACGGCCGAATCAACGGAGCCGCCATGGCCCCAGACCACCGGGCCGCACTCGGCAAAGTCCGACGCCGGAAAGCCCATGCAAAAACTCAGCATGCAGCCCGTCTCGGTTTCGATGCGGGCCAGCATGTCGTAGAGCGCCTGAGCCGGTTGCATCCAGGTGCTTTGTGCATTGAGCGGGATCAAAAACGGCAAGCGCCGCGCCTGCAAAAGGCGCTTGGCCCCGGCGCGCAGGTGTTCGCGCATCAGCACCGCAGCACGCTCGCCGGTGTCGGCCATGTCGATGTGCGGGTAGGTGCGGTAGGCCACCAGGCCATCGGCCAGGCGCAGCATGCGTTCGGTCACATTGGCATGCAGATCCAGGCTGGCCACGATGGGCACCTGCGGACCAACGATGGCGCGGATGCGGGCGATCAGTTCGCCCTCGCTGTCGTCAGCATGTTCGGCCACCGCCGCACCGTGCAGATCGAGGTACACACCGTCGAGCCCCTGCACCATGCTTGCACGAACGTCTTCGAGGATGGCGGCACTGATGCGCTCGAACGCGTCGCGCGTCACGTACGACGAAGGCGTGGCCCCGGCCCAGGCGGAAGGCACGAGCTGCCAGCCCTCACGTTTGGCTGCGTCGATGAAGCCACCCACCGGGATGTTGATGCCTGTCAGCTGCGCCTGCATGGCCTGCCCGCGCACAAAGGCCGGAAAGCTCTCACCGGTGTTGAAGGCGGCCCAATCGGCGAGACTGGGCGCAAAGGTATTGGTTTCGTGCTGGTAGCCAGCGATCAGGATGCGGGTCATGCAGCGTCTTCGTGCTCAGTCCAGGGGAGGCAAGGCGGCCGGTGCGGCGTCAAAGAGGCGCCGCGTGTAGTCCTGCTGCGGGTTGGCGTACAGGTCGGTCGTGCGGCCTTGCTCGACAATGCGCCCTTGGTGCATCACGATCACACGGTCACACAGCTGGGCGGCGACGCGCAGGTCGTGCGTGATGAACAGCAACCCCAGGCCCAGGCGCGACTGCGCCTCGCGCAGCAGGTTCAGGATCTGGGCCTGCACGCTCACATCGAGCGCGCTCACGGCCTCGTCCGCCACCAGCACCTGCGGGCGGCAGGCCAGCGCACGGGCAATCGCCAGGCGTTGGCGCTGACCGCCGCTGAACTGGCTGGGGTAGCGCTTCAGGGCCTCCACCGGCAAACGCACCTGCGCCATCAATTCTTCCGCCAGTGCTTCGGCTTGTTCACGCGATTGGCCAAAGTTCATCGCGCCTTCGACCATGGACTGGCCCACGGTGCGGCGCGGGTTGAGCGAGCGGTTCGGATCCTGAAAGACCACCTGCACGCGGTGGCGCAGGGGCCGCAACTGACTTTCGGGCATGCGGGCCACGTCGTCGGCGTCCCACAAAATTTGACCTTCGGTGGGGTCGATCAGGCGGATCAGGCAACGCGCAAAGGTCGACTTGCCGGAACCCGACTCGCCCACGATGCCCACGGTCTCGCCAGCACGCACGGCCACGGCGGCATCCATGAGGGCGGCCGTGGGGCGGCTGCGGCCCAGCCAGTCGTGGCTGATGTAGGTCTTGCCCACGCCTTGGCCCGACAACAGCGCAGGGCCTTGGGGCTCAGGCTTGGCGGGGGGTGGCGTCATGCCGGGCACGGCGGCCAGCAACTGGCGCGTGTAGTCGGCGCGGGGGCGGCGCAGCACCTGTTCACAGTCGCCGCTCTCCACCGCCTGGCCCTGGTTCATCACCAGCACCTGGTCGGCGATCTCGGCCACCACGCCCATGTCGTGGGTGATGAACAGCACCGCACTGCCCTGCTCGCGCTGCAGGTCGGCAATCAAACGCAAGATTTCTTTTTGCGTGGTCACATCGAGCGCCGTGGTCGGCTCGTCGCAAATCAAAAGCGCGGGCTTGAGGATCACAGCCATCGCGATCACGATGCGCTGACGCTGCCCGCCGCTGAGTTGGTGCGGGTAGCTGCGCAACATGCGCGCCGGGTCGGGCAGCTTGACCCGCTCGAACACGCGCAGGATTTCGGCACGGCGCTGCTCGGCGGGCCAGTCGGTGTGGGTGGACAGCAACTCGTCCACCTGGTCGCCGCAGGTCATGACCGGGTTCAGGGCCGTCATGGGCTCCTGGAACACCATGCCCATGGTCTGGCCGCGCAACTGGCGCAGCCGCAGTTTGGACGCCCGCAACAAAGACTCGCCTTGCAGGACGATGTCGCCCGCCACGGGCTGCAGCTCTTTGGGCAGCAAGCCCATCACGGTGGTGGCCATGACGGACTTGCCCGAACCCGATTCGCCGACCACGCACAGGGTCTGGCCCGGCAGGATGTCGAGCGACACCTCGGTGATGGCGTTCGCCCGGTCACCGCCCGCAGGCAAGGCGACCGACAGGCCACGAATGGACAGAACAGGATGAGGAGTGGCCTGTGTCATGCGCCGCTCCGTTTGGCAAATTTGGGGTCCAGCACATCGCGCAGGCCGTCACCCAGCAGGTTGATGGCCAGCACCGTGGGCACCAGAAACAGCGCGGGAAACAGCACATTGCCCGGATACTGGGTGAACTGCACCCGGCCCTCGGCCATGATGTTGCCCCAGGTCGGGATGTCGGCAGGCAGGCCCAGACCCAGGAAGCTCAAGATGGCTTCGGTCAGCACAGCGCTCGCCGCGATGAAGGTGCCTTGCACGATCAGCGGCGCCATCGCATTGGGCAGGATGTGCCGCACCAGAATGACCGGCGTGGGTGTGGCCAGGGCCTTGGCCGCCTCCACAAAAGGCTCTTCGCGCAAGGTCAGCACCAGCGAGCGCACCAGGCGCGTGACGCGGGGAATTTCGGGGATGGCGATGGCCACCACCACGGTCCACAGCTGCGCGCCCAAGGCCGCCACCAGCGCAATCGCCAGCAGGATGGCAGGAATGGCCATCAGGCCGTCCATGAAGCGCATCAGCACCATGTCGAGCGCGCGAAAGTAACCGGCCAGCATGCCCAAAGCGCCCCCCACCAGCAAGGCCACCACCGCGGTGAACAAGCCCACCAGCAAGGACACACGGGTGCCGAACAGCACGCGGCTGTAGATGTCACGGCCAAAGTTGTCGCTGCCCATCCAGAAGGTGTGGGCCACGCTGCTGCCGTCCAGCAGTGCAAACTGCCCGGCCACACCGGCCTGGATGTTGATGTTGCCCGAGTCCATGGCGGCCGGGTCCACTGTGCCCAGCCAGGGTGCCATGAGGGCGATCAGGACCAGCAGGCCCAACACACACAGGCCAAAACGGATGGTGGTGTGCGCAAGCAGTTTTCGGAAAATGGCGTTCATCAGTAACGGATCCGGGGATCAAGCCACAGGTAGCTCAAGTCCACCAACAAATTGATCAGGACATACAGCACGCTGAAAAACAGCACCACACCCTGGATGACCGGAAAGTCGCGGTTGAGCACCGCATCCACCGTGAGCGAACCCAGGCCGGGAATGGCGTAAACCGTCTCGGTCACCACCACGCCACCAATCAGGAGCGCAATGCCGATGCCAATCACCGTGACGATGGGCACGGCCGCGTTGGCCAGAGCGTGGCGCAGCAACACCACCTGCTCGGTCACGCCTTTGGCGCGGGCCGTGCGGATGTAGTCCTCGGTCAGCGCTTCGGACACACTGGCGCGGGTCACGCGCGCGATCAGCGCCACATAAATGGTGGACAGCGACAACCAGGGCAGCACCAGCTGGTAAGCCCAGGCACCCAGCCCTTGCGAGAACTCGCCAAACAAGCGGCGATAACCCTGCACGGGCAGCCACTGCAGCTGAATGGCAAAGATGTAGATCAGCACATAGCCGATCACAAACACCGGTACCGAGAACCCGGCCACGGCAAAGCCCGACAGCAGGCGGTCCAGCCAGCCCCCCATGCGCCAGGCGGCCAGCGTGCCCAGAGGCACCGCCACCAGCACGGCCAGCACCATGGTGCCTGCCGCCAGCGACAAGGTGGGTTCGATGCGCTGGGCAATCAGCTCGGTCACCGGCTTGCCCAGGTAGAAGGAGTACCCCAGATCGCCCTGCAGCACGCCGCCCAGCCAGATCATGAACTGGGTGAACAGGGGCTTGGTCAGGCCCAGTTGCTCACGGATTCGCTCGATGTCCTCGTTGGTGGCGTTGTTGCCCGCGATCACGGCAGCCGGATCCCCCGGTGTGAGCCGGAGGATCAGGAACACGATGACCGCCACCGTGAACAGCACGGGGATCAGCGCCAGCAGGCGCTGCAGCAAGAATCTCAGCATGGAACTTCAGCTGTTCTTGTGGGAAAAAGATCAGTTCTTCTTGATGTTCCAGTAGACCTGCGCACCGCCAGGCACCAGGCCGGTGACGTTCTTGCGCAGGGCTGCAGGGTTGAAGTACTGGCCCAGCGGCACGTGCGTGGCGGTCTCCATGGCGCGCACCTGGATCTGCTCGGCCAGCGCCTTCTTCTGTGCGTCGGTGGACGCCTGGGCGAACTTGACCTTCAGCTCCTCGATCTGCTTGTCGTCCTGCCAGCCAAACCAGCCTTTGTCGCCAGCGGCGTTCATCATCGCCATGGTCAGGGGGTTCAGAATGTCGCCGGCCGTCCAGGCGGTCATGAAGGCGTTCCAGCCGCCCTGTGCCGGCGCGTCCTTCTTGGCGCGGCGTGCCACCAGGGTAGCCCAGTCCATCTGCTGCATGTCGACCTTGAAGCCTGCGGCTTCAAGCTGCTGCTTGGCCACCAGGGGCAGTTTGGCAATCGCGGCCAGGTCGGTCGGGCGCATCAGCACCACAGGCGTGCCGTCGTAGCCCGCCTCTTTCAGCATCTCTGCGGCTTTCTTGGGGTCGGCCATGCCGGTATAGATGCCGGTCTTGTCGCTGGCAAACGGTGTGCCGCAGGGGTACATGCTCTTGCAGAAAGCGTACATGCCCGGCGCACCCACCTGGGTTTTCAGGTGCGCTTCCTGGCCCAGAGCCACCATGGCGGCCTGGCGGATCTTCACGTTGTTGAACGGCGCATGCAGGTGGTTGAAGCGCAGGATGTACTGCAGACCGGCGGGCTGGGCATCGATGATCTGGATGTCCTTCTGGGCCTTGAGCGATGCGTACTGCTCGAAAGTGGGGTTCTCGACGATGTCCACCTCACCGGCCACCAGCGCATTGAACTGGGTCTGAGGGTCACGGATGATGACCCACTCCACGCGGTCGAGGTACACGTTCTTGCCACCAGCGGTGCCATCAGGCGCCTCGCTGCGCGGCTTGTACTTCTCGTTCTTCACATAGACCAGGCGCTCGCCCGGCTTGTATTCGGCGGGCACAAACTTGTAGGGGCCCGAGCCGATGTGTTCCTTGATCTGCTCGCTGCCGGGTGTGGCCGCGATGCGCGCAGGCATGATGAACAGCACGTTCGACGAAGGCTTGCCCAGCGCTTCGAGCATCACGCCGAAAGGCTTGTTCAGCTTGATCACAAAGGTCTTGGCGTCTGGCGTGGCATAACTGTCCACGCTTTTAGCCAGCACGCCGCCAAAACTGTCGCGGCTGGTCCAGCGCTTGATGGAGGCCACCACGTCTTCACTGGTCACGGCTTTGCCGTCATGGAACTCCAGACCATCGCGCAGCGTGAAAGTCCAGGTCAGGTTGTCCTTGCTGACACTCCACTTGTCCACCATCTGGGGCTTGATCTTGCCGGACAGATCAGTACCGAACAAGGTGTCATAGATCATGTAGCCATGGTTGCGCGTCACGAACGCGGTAGACCAGATCGGGTCCAGAATCGTCACGTTGGCATGCGGCACCACGCGCAGGGTCTTGCCCTGGGCTTGCGCCATGAAGGGGGTCAGCAGTGCGGCTGCCAGTGCGGCCACAGCAAAAAGGGAACGACGCTTCATCGGATACTCCAGTCAAGACGGGGACATTGGACAATGGTTCAGAACACTATAAAGCGAAACATGACGATTGCTTATCAGGACATTACCCAATACGGCGCGCTGGACTTGTCCCGCGCGATACACACCAGACAAGTGTCATGCCGCGAAGTGATGCTCGCCACACTGGCCCAGGTGGATCGGCTCAACCCGCACAGCAACGCCATCGTCAGCCGTGTGGACAGCGATGTCCTCCTGGCCCAGGCCGACGAGCGCGATGCCCAGCTGGCGCGCGGCGAGTCGATGGGCTGGATGCATGGCATTCCGCAGGCCATCAAGGACCTGGCCAATGTGCAGGGCTTGCGCACCAGTCTGGGCAGCCCCTTGATGAAAGACTTTGTGGCTTCCGAAGACGGTCTGATGGCTCAGCGCATGAAAGCCGCCGGCGCCATCGTCATCGGCAAGACCAACACGCCCGAGTTTGGCCTGGGCTCGCACACCTTCAACGAGGTGTTTGGGGCCACACGCAACGCCTGGGACCCCAACAAGTCGGCGGGCGGCAGCAGCGGCGGCGCGGGCGTGGCCCTCGCCCAGCGCATGCTGAGCGTGGCCGATGGCTCGGACTTCATGGGTAGCCTGCGCAACCCGGCGGGCTGGAACCATGTGTTCGGCTTGCGCCCCTCACAAGGCCGTGTGCCCATGCAACCAGCCACCGATGTCTACATTGCCCAGATGGGCACCGAAGGCCCGATGGGCCGCCATGTGCGCGACATAGCCATGCTGTTGTCCACCCAGGCCGGTGCACACCCTTTGTGCCCGCTCAGCCTCACGGGCGATCCGCAAGCCTTTGCGACACCACTCGATACAGATGTGCGGGGCCAGCGCATTGGCTGGCTGGGCGACCTGCAGGGTTACCTTCCCATGGAGAGCGGCATCCTCGACATCTGCCAATCGGCCCTGGGCTCGTTCACCGACATGGGTTGCCGCGTGGACGAAGCCCGGCTGGGCATGCCCCCGGAGCAGATCTGGGAAACGTGGCTGGTCTGGCGCCAGGCCCTGGTGGGGCCGCGTGTGGCCCCTTTCCTGATCAAACCGGCCAACCGCGCACAGATCAAACCGGAAGCCTTGTGGGAGCACGACCAGTCGCTGCGGTTGACCGGCGCGCAGCTGATGGCCGCCAGTGCCGCGCGCACGCGCTTTCTGGCGTCGATGGTCGAGCTGTTCGAGTCCTTTGATGTGCTGGCGATTCCTGTCTCACAGGTCTGGCCTTTTGATGTGAACATGCGTTGGCCATCAACCGTGAATGGGCGTCCCATGGACACCTACCACCGCTGGATGGAAGTCGTGATTTACGCCACGCTGGCAGGCTTGCCCGCCATCAGCGTGCCTGCAGGTTTTGGCCCGAACGGTCTGCCCATGGGCCTGCAACTCATCGGCAAACCGCAGGGCGATTTTGCCCTGCTGCAGCTGGCCCACGCGTACGAAATGGCCAACCAGGCCATGCTGGCCCAAACGCCACCGGGCGTGTGAGCGACACGGCTGCGTGAGCGGCGCGCCAACAGGCGCCTGACTCAGCTTTGATGCCAGGGCAGGCCGCGCAAGCGCCAGCCGCCTTGGCGGCCGCGCTGTGCGTTGGCGTCGGGGTCGCCCTCAAAGCCTTCGAGGATGTTGTAGGCCTGCACACCCAGCTCGGTGGCGCGCTGCGCGGCGGCAATCGAACGTACACCGCTGCGGCACAGCAGCACCAGCTTCTGCCCGCCCGCACCCAGCGCCTGAATGCCTGCATCAAATTCGGGGTTCATGGCCATGCCCGGCCACTGCTTCCAGGCCAGCGCCTGCGCGCCGGGCACAAAGCCCACCCAGGCACGTTCGGCATCGGAGCGCACATCCACCAGGACGGCGCTACCCGACTGAACCCAGGACCAGGCCAGCTCGGGGCTCACATCACCTGCATAGCCAGGCGCAGGCTGAACAGTCATCGAGGACGGTGGCACGGTGAGGTTGGCGTTCATGGTTTCAAAGAAAAAAGGGCCGAGGAAGGCGCCATGATAGTCCTGCCTCAGCCCTTTGTTCCGCCCTTTCCGGGCGAACCAGAAGATCAGTGTCCGCCGCCCAGGTAAGCCGCCTTGACCGCTGGATCGTTTTTCAGACGGCTGGCCTCGCCATGCACCGAAATACGACCGTTTTCGAGCACGTAGCCGTAGTCGGCCACATTCAGCGCGGCCGCTGCAAACTGCTCCACCAGCAGCATGGTCACGCCCTGCTCCTTGAGGTTCTGAATGATGCGGAAGACTTCTTCCACCAGAATCGGCGCCAGCCCCATCGAGGGCTCGTCGAGCAAGACCACTTCGGGGTTGAGCATCACGGCGCGGGCCATGGCCAGCATCTGCTGCTCACCACCCGACAGCGTGCCTGCGAGCTGGTCACGGCGCTCTTTCAGGCGCGGAAACAGGTCCATCGCACGGTCCAGGTCTCCGGCCACATCGCCCTTGGGGCGGCTGCCCGTCAGGCGCGGGAAGGCTCCGAGCAGCAGGTTGTCGGTCACGGTCATGGTGGCAAACACACGGCGACCTTCAGGCGAGTGGGCCAGGCCACGTTTGGCAATCGCAAAGGACTCCATGCCGTCGATGCGCTCGCCGTTCAGCAGGATCTCGCCTGCCGTGGGCGCGATCATGCCGCTGACTGCGCGCATGGTGGTGGTCTTGCCCGCACCGTTGGAGCCAATCAGGGTCACCACTTTGCCCTTGGGCACTTCCAAAGAGATGCCATGCAACACATGGACTTTGCCGTAACCGGCTTCGAGGTTTTTGATCGTCAACATTTCATTGTTCTCCCGTGTGCGCTCAGGCGGCGGTGCCGCCGAGGTAGGCTTCGATCACCTTCTCGTTGGCTTGAACTTCGGCAGGCTGACCTTCGGCAATCTTCTGACCAAAGTCCAGCACAGAGACCGTGTCGCACACGCCCATCACCACGTCCATGTGGTGCTCGATCAGGATCACAGTGATGCCGTGGTCGCGGATCTTGCGGATGATGGACACCAGCTCCTTGATGTCGGGGGCCGTCAGGCCCGCTGCAGGCTCGTCCAGCAGCAAGAGCTGCGGGTCGAGCGCCAAAGCGCGGGCGATTTCCAGCAAACGCTGCTTGCCGTAAGGCAGGTTGCGCGCCTGCTCGTCGGCCAGGTCAGCCAGACCCACAAAGGCCAGCAAACCCATGCCGCGCTGCGTGGCCGCAGCTTCTTCGCGTCTGGAACGCGGCGTGGCCAAGGCGATGTCAGCGAAATTGCTGTCGAAGGTGTGGTGCAGACCCACCTGCACGTTTTGCAGCGCGGTCATCTCGCCAAACAGCTGCACGTTCTGGAAGGTGCGTGCAATGCCTGACAGCGCGATGTCCGACGAGGTGCGACCCACGACCGAGCGGCCTTCGAATTCGATCGAACCCGCGGTCGGCACATAGATGCCGGTCAGCACGTTCATCATCGTGCTCTTGCCCGAACCGTTGGGGCCGATCAGGCCGTGGATGGTGCCGCGCTTGATGCGCAGGTCCACCTGGTTGATGGCCTTGAGACCACCGAACTGCATCAGCACCTGCTTGGCCACCAGCAGGTCTTCACCCGTGTTCTTGACTGCCTGCAGGATCGGATCGCCCTGACCGGAAGCCAGTACGTGGTGTTCTGCGCTCTGGCTCGCACTGCGGCGGCCCAGCAGGCTGCGCACGAAGCCCACAATGCCGTCCTGCAGGTAATACACCACGAACAGGATCATCAGACCGAAGATCGACAGACGCCAGTCGGTGATGCTCTCCAGCCAGAACGAGAAGGCTGCCAGCGCGGCCGTGCCCAATACGGGCACCGCCATGGTGGCCACGGTGGTGATCTTTCGACCCACACCGATGGCACCACCGACCAGCATCAATGCCGCCAGCGAGCTGGCCACGATGCGGAAGGCTTCCAGGTCGTCGAGCAGCTTGGGCAACAGCACAATGATGGTCGCACCCAGCAAGGCGCCCAGACGGGTCTTGCGGCCACCCATGATGATGGCCAGCAGGAACAGCACCGTCAGTTCGTTGTTGTAGGTGTTGGGCGAAATGTATTGCTCGGAATAGGCATAGAGGCAACCGGCCAGACCAGCAAAACCGGCGCTGATCACGAAGGCATAAACCTTGTATTTGTAGACCGAAACGCCCATGCAGTCGGAAGCCACGGGACTGCCACGCAACGCCTCAAAAGCGCGACCCAGCTGCGAGCGCAGCACGCGGTGCACCACCAGCAGCGACAACGCCAGCATGGCACAAACCACCCAGTAGAACGACACTTCATCGAACTTGTAGCCTGCCACAGTGGGCTTGGGGATCTTCAGACCCATGGGGCCTTCGGTGAGGAAGGTCATCTCGTTGATCAGGATCTGGATGATGGTGCCAAACGCCAGGGTCACCATGGCCAAATAAGGCCCGGAGACGCGCAAGGCAGGCAGCGCCAGCACGGCGCCAAACAAGGCCGTCACGGCCACGCTGGCGGGCAGGATCACCCAGAACGGTGCGCCGACCTTGAGGAAGAGCACACCTGCGGTGTAGGCACCGATGCCAAACAGCCCGGCGTGACCCAGCGAAACCTGGCCGGTGTAGCCCACCACGATGTCCAGGCCGAACAGCAGCACGGCGTAGATCATGATGGTTTCCACCAGGTGGATGTAATAAGGGTTGTGCGTGAAGACAGGCACCAGGGCCAGCAGCACGAAGCCGATCACAGCGGCGAAGAAATATTTGCGATTCATGTTCAAACCTTCTTGATCGCCGATTTACCAAACAGGCCCGCAGGCTTGACAGCCAGCACCAGGAGCAACAGGACCAGACCGGGCACGTCCTTGTAGCCGGTAGAAATGTAGAAACCTGTGGTCGTCTCGGCCACACCCAAAATGATGCCGCCAACGATGATGCCCATGCCGCTGGTCAGGCCGCCAATGATGGCCACAGCAAAGGCTTTCAGGCCCAGCACAGCACCCATGGTGGCGCCCGTCAGGGTCAGAGGCGCAATCAGCATGCCGGCAAACGAAGCCGTCAGGGACGACAGTGCATAGGAAAAAGTGATCACCAGACCTGTGTTGATGCCCATCAGCTTGGCCGCATCGCGGTCGTTGAAGGTGGCCACCACCGCTTTGCCGTAAATGGTCTTGCGGTTGAAGAACTCGACAGCCAGCATCATCAGCACGGCGCCAGCAATCACCAGCAGCTCCATGGGCAGCACGTTGGCGCCAAAGACCTTCATCGGGGCTTCAGGCAAAGGCGAAGGGAAGCGCAGGTCGTCGCGGCCCCAGATGTTTTCAGCCACGTTCTTGAAGATGATGCCCAGCGCGATGGTGGACATGATCCAGCCAAACTCGCTCTTGATCTTGATGGCGGGACGAACGCCAATGCGCTCCACCAGGGCACCTTGCAGCAAGCCGAAAGCCCCCACGATCGGGATGGCCAGCCAGTAGTTCAAGCCCAGGCGGTCCACCAGCGTCAAACCGACCAACGCGCCCAACATCAAAGCCTCGCCTTGCCCAAAGTTCAGGGTGTCAGAGGTGGCAAACGTGAGCTGGTAGCCAAACGCGATGACCGCGTAGATCATGCCCAGCGCCACGCCACTGTAGATAAGTTGCAGCAGGATTTCCATAAATGCGCTCTGGTGTTTGAAATTTATTCAAGTCAGTAAAAGAAACCGCACCGGTAGCGACTGCGGCCGGTGCGGTTGGGAGGACCGAGAGATTACTTCTTGGCAGGCTGTTTGGCAGGCGCGGCGTCCTTCTTCACAGCTTTGGTGCGGATGTCTGCGCCTTTTTGGCGGTCTTCATCGTAGGCATAAACCACTTTGCTGCCCTTGACTTCACCGAAGACGGGGATGTTGGCCGTGATGGCTTCGTGGTCATCATGGGTGAAAGGCTTGTCATACGTGGTGACGACGCCTTCGACCTTGGCCTGCAGGTTTTCCAGTGCTTCACGCACCTTGGGGCCCTCGGTGGAGCCGGCCTGCTTGATGGCGGCGGCCAGCAGGTAGACCGAGTCGTAGCCCTGGGCTGCAGACACGGGCGAGTCGATGCGGTTGTTCTTGGGTTTGAAAGTCTTCAGGTACGCCTCGATGAAGGCCTTGCGCTTCATGGTGTTGGGTTCCTGGATGAAGGTTTGCGGCATGCGCGCGCCTTCACCACCGGGGCCGGCGTTGTCAATGAAGTTGGCCATCGACAAAGTCCAGCTGCCCACCATGGGCACTTTCCAGCCCAGCTTGGTCATGCCGTTGGCGATTTGCGCCAGCTCTGGGCCAATCGCGTAAGTCAGGATGGCTTCAGCACCGGCTTCTTTGGCCTTGAGCAGCTGAGGCGTCATGTCGACGTCCTTGATGTTGAATTTCTCAACAGCCACTGGCTTGACGCCCTTGGCGGTCAGGGCTTTTTCCAGGTCTTCGCGGCCCAGTTGGCCGTAGTTGGTGGAGTCGGCCAGGATGGCAACCTTCTTGAAGCCACGGCGACCGATGGCTTCTTCCACGATCATGGGGGCCTGGATGCTGTCGTGCGCAGCGTTGCGGAAGATGTAGTTGTCCGGGAACTCAGGCGCCTTGAACTGCTGGGTCACGATGGAGCCGGTGGCCACGTTGTTGAAGACGGGAATCTTCGCTTCCTGGTAGAAGCGCTGCGAAGCCAGGGCCACACCGGTGTTGATGAAGCCCAGGGTGGCAACGACTTTTTCCTTGTTGATCAGCTCTTGGGCGATCTGAACGCCACGCTCATTCTTGGCTTCGTCGTCACGTTCGATCACTTGAATCTGACGACCCAGAACGCCACCGGCCTTGTTGATTTCGTTGACCGCCAGCTTGACGCCATCGCGCATGCTCACGCCCATGGAGGAAGAGCCACCGGTGTAAGGCCCGGTCACGCCAATCTTGATGGCGTCTGCGGCAAAGCTCAGGCCGGCAGCCAGCATCAAAGATGCGAAAGTTGTGAGTTTCACTGTGCGAATCATGTTGTCTCCTGGGAGTTGTGGATATGAAAACTGACCATTGGCGATTCTGACCGGCTTCCGACTGGCTTGCATTGTTTGCGGATTGAAAAAATTTACAAGCAGGTCACCTCAGGGACTGGTGTAAACCCTAGGCTCCGGCGTCCTGTAAGCCCCGTATCAATTCATTCGCGTACAACTCGGTATGATTGACGTTAACGTAAACGTCAACTAGCCGCCCACGGAGACATCCCATGACCGACCTGTCCGCTGAATTCAAGGCCTTGGCCGAATACCGCCCCACGAACAAGGTGCGATTCGTCACCGCCGCCAGCCTGTTTGACGGCCACGACGCCGCCATCAACATCATGCGCCGCATCCTGCAGAGCATGGGGGCCGAAGTGATCCACCTGGGCCACAACCGCTCGGTCGACGAAGTGGTCACTGCTGCCCTGCAAGAGGACGCCCAGGGCATCGCCATCAGCTCCTACCAGGGCGGGCACAACGAATATTTCAGCTACATGGTGGACCTGCTCAAGGCCCGGGGCGGCGAGCACATCAAAGTCTTTGGCGGCGGCGGTGGCGTGATCGTGCCGGCCGAAATCCGCGCCCTGGCCGACAAAGGCGTGCGCATTTTCAGCCCCGAAGACGGCCAGAAGATGGGCCTGGCCGGGATGATTGGCGAGATGGTCATGCGTTGTGACCAGGATGTGAGCCCCCTGGCACCCAAAGACGTGAGCGCCATCCAGGGCCATGGCGAGATGAACTGGCGTGCCCTGGCGCAGCTGATCACCGCTTTGGAAAACGACAAGGCCGATGCCAGTGTGGTCAAGGCTGTGCGCGAACAAGCCGCCAGCAAGAAAGTGCCCGTGCTGGGCATCACCGGTACCGGCGGTGCGGGCAAGTCCTCGCTAACCGACGAGTTGATCCGCCGCCTGCGTCTGGACCAGGACGACGCGCTGCGCGTGGCGGTCATCTCCATCGACCCCTCGCGCCGCAAGAGCGGTGGGGCCTTGTTGGGCGACCGCATCCGCATGAACGCGATCAGCCCTTGGTCGCAAGGCCCCCGCGTGTTCATGCGCTCACTGGCCACGCGCGACTTTGGCTCTGAAATTTCGGCCGCCCTGCCCGACGTGGTGGCGGCCTGCAAGGTGGCGGGCTTTGATCTGATCGTGGTCGAAACGTCCGGCATTGGCCAGGGCGATGCGGCCATCGTGCCGCATGTCGATGTGCCCATGTACGTGATGACGCCCGAATTTGGCGCCGCCAGCCAGCTCGAAAAAATCGACATGCTGGACTTTGCCGAGTTCGTGGCGATCAACAAGTTTGACCGCAAAGGTGCCAGCGACGCGCTGCGCGACGTGGCCAAGCAGGTGCAGCGCAACAAGGAAGCCTGGACCGTACCGACCGAGCAAATGCCGGTGTTTGGCACCATGGCCGCCCGCTTCAACGACGACGGTGTGACCGCGCTGTACCAAGCGCTGAAAGTACGCTTGGGCGCACTCGGCATGACCAACACCGAAGGCCGCTTGCCTGTGGTGAACGTGCGCCACAGCACCCACCAGAACCCGGTCGTCCCTTCTGCCCGCACCCGTTACCTGGCGGAGATCAGCGACACCGTGCGCGGCTACAAAAAACGCGCCATTACCCAGGCCCGTCTGGCCCGTGAAATTCAACAACTGCGCGCTGCAGCCCGCATGCTGGAAGTGGACAAACCCGGCCGCGCCAAAGCCGCCGAGGCCGCGATTGACCTGGCCGTGGCCCGCGAACAAACGCAAGACCCCACTGCACGCAAACTCCTGGCCCAGTGGCCCGACATGCAAAAGGCGTACTCGGGTGACGAGTACGTGGTCAAGATCCGCGACAAGGAAATCCGCACCGCGCTGACCACCAAATCGCTGTCTGGCACCACCATCCGCAAGGTGGCACTGCCCCAATACGAAGACGACGGCGAAGTGCTCAAGTGGCTGATGCTGGACAACGTGCCCGGCAGCTACCCCTACACCGCCGGCACCTTTGCGTTCAAGCGCGAGGGCGAAGATCCGACCCGCATGTTCGCCGGTGAAGGCGACCCCTTCCGCACCAACCGCCGCTTCAAACTGGTGAGCGAGGGCATGCCGGCCAAGCGCCTGTCCACCGCCTTCGACTCGGTCACGCTGTACGGCAACGACCCCGACCTGCGCCCCGACATCTACGGCAAGATCGGCAACTCGGGCGTGAACGTGGCCACGCTCGACGACATGAAGGTGCTGTACTCAGGCTTTGACCTGTGCAACCCCACCACATCCGTGTCGATGACCATCAACGGCCCCGCGCCTTCGATCCTGGCCATGTTCATGAACACGGCCATCGACCAGAACATCGACAAGTTCAAGGCCGAGAACGGCCGCGAGCCGACCGAGACCGAAACCGCCAAGATCAAGGAATGGGTGCTGGCCAATGTGCGCGGCACGGTGCAGGCCGACATCTTGAAAGAAGACCAGGGCCAGAACACCTGCATCTTCTCAACCGAGTTCTCATTGAAAGTGATGGGCGACATCGCGCAGTACTTTGTGCACCACGACGTGCGCAACTTCTACTCGGTGTCCATCTCGGGTTACCACATCGCCGAAGCCGGGGCCAACCCGATTTCGCAACTGGCTTTCACGCTGTCCAACGGCTTCACCTTTGTCGAAGCCTACCTGGCGCGTGGCATGCACATCGACGACTTCGCGCCCAACCTGAGTTTCTTCTTCAGCAATGGCATGGACCCGGAATACACCGTGCTGGGGCGCGTCGCACGCCGCATCTGGGCCGTGGCCATGAAAGAGAAGTACGGCGCGAACGAGCGCAGCCAGAAGCTCAAGTACCACATCCAGACTTCGGGCCGCTCGCTGCACGCGCAGGAAATCCAGTTCAACGACATCCGTACCACGCTGCAGGCGCTGATCGCGATCTACGACAACTGCAACAGCCTGCACACCAACGCGTTCGACGAAGCCATCACCACACCTACTGAAGACTCGGTGCGCCGCGCCATGGCGATCCAGCTGATCATCAACCGCGAATGGGGTCTGGCCAAGAACGAGAACCCCAACCAAGGCGCCTTCATCATCGACGAACTCACCGAGCTGGTCGAAGAAGCGGTGCTGGCCGAGTTTGAAAAGATCGCCGAGCGTGGCGGCGTGCTGGGCGCCATGGAAACCGGCTACCAGCGCGGCAAGATCCAGGACGAATCCATGCACTACGAGATGCTCAAGCACACCGGCGAGCTGCCCATCATCGGCGTCAACACCTTCCGCAACCCCAAGGGCGACGAAGTGCTGGAGAGCCTGGAGCTGGCCCGCTCGACCGAAGAAGAAAAGCAGTCGCAGCTGCAGCGCCTGACGGACTTCCACACCCGCAACGCCGCGCAAGCCCCGGCCATGCTCAAGCGTTTGCAGCAAGCTGTGATCGACAACGGCAATGTGTTCGAGGTGCTGATGGACGCGGTGCGTGTCTGCTCGCTGGGCCAGATCACCAACGCGCTGTTCGAGGTAGGAGGTCAGTACCGCCGCAACATGTGAGCTGGGTACTTTTTCCAAATGAAAAACGGGGCCCACAGGCCCCGTTTTTCATTTGCACGAGCAGGACCGGATCAATCCAGCAAGTCCGAGTATTCCTTTTGCTTGTACGCGCCTGTTTTGGCCCAGGGCATCTGGGCGGGCATGGCCTCACGGGTCACCACCATGGTGCTGACATAGGTGCCTTTGGCGTTGGCCGACTCGATGCGCCGGGGATACTGGGCTTGCTCGTCCCACAGCACCTGCACCTTGACATCACGCGCACCGCCTTCGACCCAGCGCGTGCCCACAGGGGCTGCGCGTGAAGAAGTCTTCATGCGTTTGATCTGCTCGGCATCCATCAATTGGCTGGCACTGCTCCATTTGCCATCAAAGCCGATGTTGCCGTAGTCCACGGGCGACACATCGACCACCATTTTTTCGTGCTCATTGACGATGCGCACGTGCAGTTTGCCGTCCTCGCCCTTGAGCACCCAGCGGGCGGCGGCGTTCACATCCATGTGTTTGTGGCCTTTGTCTGCGCCATGGTGGTCAGCGTCTTCGTGCGCCCCCACAGGCAGGATGCGGGCCACCCAGCTTTGGTTGTTGCGGCGCACCAGGCGCTCGCTGAAACGGGTGATGCGGGTCACGCCATCGGCCTGGAGCGTGGTGGTTTCGTTGTCAATTTTGACCGCCAGATCTTGCGCCTGAACAGACAGCGTCAAGCCAGCACCGATCAAAAACAAAGCAATGGTTTTTTTGAACATGAATCGAGAAAAATCAAAAACAAAAGGCCCGACCCGCAAGGGTCGGGCTGGGGACGGGCCGCCACCGCCAAAGCGGGAGACGGCAAGCCTTCCTGTTTACAGACCCAGAGCGGATTTGACCAAGTTGAACACCTTGGTGTTGACCATGGTGCCTTTGAAGCCGCTGCTGCCTGCGCCGCCGGACAGCAACATGACATCACCGCCGCCATGGGTTTCCGAGCCAGGCGCGCCCAGATTGATGCCCACTTCCTGCAGATAGTCATCGGCAGCGGTGTCCACATCGGTCAGATCATCGCGGGTGGACTTGCGGGGACCGCCGCCGTTGCCAAACACCAGTGCGGTGTAGGGCAAGCCATCGGCTGCCTTGGCCAGCACGGGGGTCTTGTTCACGGTGGTGGGTTTGATGTCGCTGACCTTGCCCAGGATCGGGTTGCCTTTGTGGGAATAGCCATTGAAGGTCATGGTGTGGTCATGGTCAGCCGTCACCACGATCAGGGTGTTTTTCAGATCCACCAGACTCAGGGCGCGCTTGATGGCGTCGTCAAACGCAATGGTGTCTTCCAGGGCGCGCTTGGCGTTGGTGCCATGCAAGGCATGGTCAATGCGGCCACCTTCCACCATCAGGAAATAACCCTTGGGGTTCTTTTGCAAGATCTTGAGGGCTTTTTCCGTCATGTCGGCCAGGCTGGGCTCGTCAATGGTGCTGCCGGTTTTGGCGCGGTCCAGCTCGTAGTTCAGGTGGTCCTTGTTGAACAAACCCACCAGCTTGCTGGTGGCGGTGGCGTCCACACTCTTGAACGCGGCGCCGGTGTTCACATAGGTGTAGCCTGCGGTCTTCAGCAAGTCGGTCAGGTCCTTGCCATCGGTACGTTTGCCACCGGCTGTGCTCGGCACAAAATGGCGCCAGCCACCGCCCAGCAGCACATCAACGCCTGTGCCCAGGGCCGGATTGAACTTGCCGGAACCGGGCACAAACTGCGCGGCGATGTCGTTTTCACCATCGCGATGGCAGATGTGCGAGAAGGTGGCAGCCGGTGTGGCGTGGGTCACACGGGTGGTGGTCACCGCCCCCACGGCCTTGCCTGACGCTTTGGACAACTCCAGCAGCGTGGGCACCGAGGTGCCGTTGCCACTGGCCGGGCAGGTGCTGTCACCGGTCGAAGCCACATAAGGGGTGGTGCCGCTGTACGCCTTGGTATCGGCGCTCATGGAGATGACTTCGTTGTTCATCTTCACGCCGGTCATGTAAGCGGCCATCGAAGGTGCCGAATCGGTGGTCTGCGCGTCGTTGGAATAAGTCCTGACGCGTGCTGTGCGCGTCAGGGCTTCCATGTTCAGCTTGCCGGCTTCGCCGTATTTGTAGATGCGGCTGGCCGTCACGGTGGTCGGGCCCATGCCGTCGCCCAGGAAGAAGATGACGTTGGTGGCTTCTCCGGCTGCAAAAGCCGACATGGCAGACAGGAAGGCCAAGCCTGCCACAGTGTGTTTGAACTGGATGGTCATGTTGTGTTTCTCCGGATGCATTTACAGACCGACCGCTTTGCGGATCAGGCCAAAGACGTCGGTGTTGGTGATGACGCCTGTGAAGTTTTGAGCGCCGACGCCAATGGCGCCCAGGAAGACATCGGTACCGCCATGGGTCTCGCTGCCAGCGGCCATCGGAATGGCGGCTTCCTGGTGGTAGGTCTTGGCGACCACAGTGGCGTCATCGAGCGCAGCGCGGGTGGCCGGACGGTTTTCACCGTTGCCAAAGCCGATGATGGTGAACGGGTTGCTGCCGCTGTCCAGGCTCAGGGCTTTGTTGACAAAGCTCTTGACCAGACCCAGAACGCCGGGTTCGGTGGCGGTGGTTTTGCCGGTGCGGGCGGCGTAGCCATTGAGCACCAGCGTGTGGTCGTGGTCTGCGGTGACCACGATCAAGGTGTTTTTCAGATCCACATCATTGGCCTTCATCTTGTCGATGGCGGTCTTGATGGCATCGTCAAACGCCACGGTGTCCTGCAAGGCTTTTTGTGCGGTGGTTTCGTGCAGGGCATGGTCAATGCGACCGCCTTCCACCATCAGGAAAAAGCCTTTGGGGTTCTTGGACAGCACATCAATGGCTTTGCTGGTCATCTCGGCCAGGCTGGGCTCCAGCGTGGCGTCACGGTCCAGGTCATAGCTCATGTGGCTGTTGGTGAACAGGCCCACCAGTTTGCCGCTGGTACTGGCGGCGTCGAATTCAGTCTTGTTCTTGACATAGGTGTAGCCCTTGGTCTTGAACTCGGCTGTCAGGTCACGGCCATCGGTGCGCTTGCCGCCTGCCGTGCTGGGCAGGAAGAACTGGCGACCGCCGCCCAACAACACATCCACGCCGTCACCCAGTGCGCTGTTGTAGCCTGCGCCGCCGGGCACGGTTTGCGCGGCAATGGTGTTTTCAGCATCGCGGTGGCAAACGTGCGCGTAGGTGGTGGCGGGTGTGGCGTGGGTGATGCGGGTGGTGGTCACGGCGCCTGTGCCCTTGCCAGCGGCCTTGGCCAGCTCCAGCAAAGTCGGGACGCTGCTGCCGTTGCCAGCGGCAGGGCAAGTGCTGTCCGCGCCGCTCAGGTAATCCTTGCCCGTCACCACATCAAAGGCCGACGTATCGGCGGTCATCGAGATGACCTCGTTGTTCATCTTCACGCCGGTCATGTAGGCGGCCATGGACGGCGCGCTGTCGGTCACCTGGGCATTGTTGGAATAGGTTTTGACAAACGCCGACTCGGGCAGCGTGTCCATGGTCAAGTCACCGTCTTCACCGACTTTGTAAATACGGGCAGCCGTCTGGGTCGTCATGCCCATGCCATCGCCCAGGAAAAAGATCACGTTCTTAGGGGTGTCACCCGACGTGCTGCCACAGCCGGCCAGCGTGGCGGTGGCCACAGCAGTTGCAATCAACCAATGCTTCATGTTTGCTCCAATGAGGGTATCAAAATACGTTTGACGCATGGATGCTGCCTTCCGTTTGTTGCATCGTCATGACGAAAATATGACCGTTCACTCTGTGGGTGTTCACGACCTCACCACCAGCACATCCATCTGCATGCACAATGAAAAGCATGCAAAGACCCATTCCTTTCATCGCTCCCGAAGTGTTCGACAACGCCGACGCCGCCTTGCAGCGGGTACAGGCCATCTACGATCAAAGCCTGGCCCACCTGCGCGAGGCCATGCGCCGCTATGTGGCCGGTGAGCCCATGGTCGACAAGGTGCGTGCCTGCTACCCCTTTGTGCGGCTCCAGACCACCTCCGGCTGGGTGCCGCCCAAGAGCCTGGAGACCGAATGGCTGAGTTACGGTTTTGTGGCGACGGCCGGGCGCTACGAAACCACGCTGACGCGCCCGGATTTGTTTGCCGTCTACCTGCGCCAGCAGTTTGCGTTGCTGCTGGCCAACCATGGCGTGGCGCTCGAAGTGGGCACCAGCCAGTTGCCGATTCCGGTGCATTTTTCGTTTGCCGAAAACGACCACATCGAAGGCGAGATGAGCGCCGAGCGCCGCGCCCAGATGCGCGAGGTGTTTGACCTGCCCGACCTCACCGCCATGGACGACGGCATTGCCAACGGCACCTACGAGCCTGCCGCCGGTCAGCCCGCGCCGCTGTCGCTGTTCACCGCGCCCCGCATCGACTACTCGCTGCACCGCCTGCGCCACTACTGCGGCACCAACCCGGTGCACTTCCAGAACTTTGTGTTGTTCACCAACTACCAGTTCTACATCGACGAATTCATCGCGCTGGGCCATGCCGAGATGGCCAAAGCCGACAGCCCTTATGTGGCTTTTGTGGAGCCAGGCAACGTGGTCACACGCTGCACGGGCCTGAACGCGCAGGCCGACGATGCCCAGGGCGCGGCCCCGCCACGCCTGCCCCAAATGCCCGGCTACCACTTGGTGCGCGAAGACCACAGCGGCATCACCATGGTCAACATCGGCGTCGGCCCGGCCAACGCCAAAACCATCACCGACCACATCGCGGTGCTGCGCCCGCACAGCTGGCTGATGCTGGGCCACTGCGCGGGCCTGCGCACCACGCAGCAACTGGGCGACTACGTGCTGGCCCACGCCTATGTGCGCGAAGACCATGTGCTCGACGAAGAACTGCCGCTGTGGGTGCCGATTCCGGCGCTGGCCGAGGTGCAGGTGGCACTGGAGCGTGCGGTGTCCGAGATCACGGGCTGCCATGGCGCAGAACTCAAACGCCTCATGCGCACCGGCACCGTGGCCAGCACCGACAACCGCAATTGGGAACTGCTGCCCGACAACACACCGCAGCGCCGCTTCAGCCAGAGCCGTGCCGTGGCGCTCGACATGGAAAGCGCCACGATTGCGGCCAACGGGTTCCGCTTCCGCGTGCCCTACGGCACCTTGCTGTGCGTGAGCGACAAACCGCTGCACGGCGAGATCAAGCTGCCGGGCATGGCCAACCACTTTTACCGCGAGCGGGTGAACCAGCACCTGCAGATCGGCATCCGGGCGCTCGAATTGCTGCGCGCCGCAGGCCCCGCCCAGCTGCACAGCCGCAAGCTGCGCAGCTTTGCAGAAGTCGCTTTCCAGTAAAACGTGACACTGGTCCTGCTCAACCCCCATGCGCAAGGCGGCCGCGCTGCACGGCGCATTCCGGCCCTGCGCGCTTGGCTGGCAGCGCATGCGCCGGATGTACAACTGGCAGCCCCCGAAGCCTTGCAGGACAGCGTGGCCCTGCTGCAGTCGCTGCCCGAAGGCAGCCGCGTGGTGGTGGTGGGTGGCGACGGCACGTTGAACTGTTGGCTGCCCACGCTGCTGGCGCGGCGACTCACCGTGGGCCTGCTGCCCATGGGCAGCGGCAACGACAGTGCCCGCGCCTGGGGCGTCCATGGCTTGCCCTGGGCGCAAGCCCTGGCGCTGGCACTGCAAGGCCCCGCGCAAGCCATCGACACCGGCCTGGCCCGCTGGAGCGATCTGCAGGGCCAGACGCACGAGACCCCTTTTCTGTCGAGCCTGACCGCTGGCTTTGACTCGGCCGTCGGGCTGCGTGCCCTGAACGGCCCGCGCTGGCTGCGCGGCTTGCCCCGCTACCTGTGGGCCACGCTGCACGAGCTGATCCATCTGCGCCACTGGAACCTGACACTGCACAGCGATGGCCACCTGAAGCATCAGGCACACAGCCTGTTTGCCTCCAGCCTGAACACACCGACCTTCGGCTCGGGCATGCCGGCCGTGCCACACGCGCAATTGGCCGATGGCCAGCTCGACGTCCTGCTGGCGGGCTCGTTTGGCCATCTGGGGGCACTGCTCATGCTGCCCCGGCTGCTGATTGGCCAACACCTTGGTCACCCACGCATCGCCAGTTGGCCCTACCGGCAGCTGGACATCGACTGCGCACAAGGCGTGCCCCTGGCTGCTGATGGAGAATACCTGGGTGAGGCCCGGCAAGTGCACATCCACTGCCAGGCCACCAGCTTGAAGGTGGTGCGCCGCTGATGCCCTCGCCCTCCAGACCCGCTTCGCACTTGTTCTGGCGTTCTGTGTCACAGTGCGCCCATTGACTTTGGACCTTGCCCGTTTATGAAACTGCTGTTTGTTGCCGACCCCCTGGAATCGTTCAAGATTTACAAGGACACCACCTTCGCCATGATGCGAGAGGCGCAAAAACGCGGCCACCAGGTGTCGGCCTGCGAGATGACCGGGGTGCGCTGGCAGCGCGGTGAAGCGGTATCGGCCCAGGTGCGCGACATCACGCTCACAGGTCAGTCCGATGCCTGGTTCACCGAGACCGCAACCCGCCGCGCCGCACTGAAAGACTTTGACGCTGTGGTGATGCGCAAGGACCCGCCCTTTGACAGCGAATACTTCTACGCCACCCACCTGCTGGGCCAGGCCGAGCGCGAAGGGGCCAAGGTGTTCAACAGCCCCGCAGCGTTGCGCGACCACCCGGAAAAACTGGCGATCATGGAGTTCCCGCAATTCATTGCGCCCACACTGGTCACCAAAAACGAAGCCGACATCCGCGAGTTCCACGCCACACACGGCGACATCATCCTCAAGCCCCTGGACGGGATGGGCGGCACCGGCATCTTCAAGGTGGGTGCCGATGGCCTGAACCTGGGCGCGATCATCGAGACCCTCAACCAGGGTGGCGCACAATCCGTGATGGTGCAAAAGTACCTGCCCGGCATCGCACAAGGTGACAAGCGTGTGCTGCTGATCGGCGGCAAGCCGGTGCCGTTTTGCCTGGCCCGCATCCCGCAGAACGGCGAAGTGCGCGGCAACCTGGCCGCAGGTGGCAAAGGCGTGGCCCAAGCCATTTCGCCCCGTGACCGCGAGATCGCCGAGGCCCTGGGCCCTGTCCTGTTGGCGCGCGGCCTGATGCTGGTGGGTCTGGACATCATTGGCGACAGCCTGACCGAAATCAACGTGACCAGCCCGACCTGCTTTCAGGAAATCACTGACCAGATGGGTTGCGATGTGGCAGCGCTGTTCATCGACGCGCTTGAAGCCGCGCTGGCCTGACCTCAGAACAGTGTGTCCGGCGTGTAACGCAGGCCGAACGAGTGCCAACGCCCAGGCATGACCTGGCCCGGCTGGGCGCCAACCGTGGCATCGATCTGCAACAGTCCGGGCACGATGGAAAACCGCACGCCGGCCTGCACAAACGGTTTTTGTCGATCGTCTCCCACCGTCTCGGCAATGAACATCCAGCGTTCGCTGGCCCAGTACTCCATGCCTGCTCCCCAGGTGGTCTGATCCCGCCGACGGGCCTTGTCCCGCGACCAACCCAGGTTCAAGTGCAGCACCAGCCGATCGTCCTGCATTGACGCAGAAAACGGCAGATAGGCATAGTGGCTGCCCAGGTTGTCCGGGTCAGGCACTTCAGACGGATGGCGCACATGGCCCATGGCCAGACCCCACCCCCAACCGTTGGTCGTCAGAGGTTTGAAAAGGGTTTTGAGCTGCAGCACCTGGTCAGTGCTTCGAGACTGATGGTCATCCACAAAACGACCACCCCCCAAGGTGATTTCAAAATTGCCCGTGGGGTTGCAGGCCGGCAAAGCCCACTGCTCCTGACGGTTTGCGTACTGCCGTGTCCAGCTTTCGATCTGACAGCTGCCTTCGGTGGTGAGGCGGGCGTCATCGGTCATGAATGGGCGTGCAGCCTGTGCACACGGCGCCAGCAAACCCACACACAGTATGCCGACAGCCTGAAAAATGGAAACACGCATGCTCACCCATTGTCCGCGGCAGCATGACAGGCGCATGAACCCACTGCAACCGTCACCCGTCTCTTGTCATGAATGTTTCACTGTGGTGACATAAGATCGGCGCATCCGGATGCGCCCATGACTTTTTACACCCCTCGATTGATCTTCACCCTGACCTGCCTGCTGGGCCTGGGAGCTCGTGCCGCCCTGGCTCAGGACGCGACTGCCGACAGGACCGAAGAATTCAGTCAGGCCCGCTACCAAAGCACCTACAACAGCCAGCAACACCCCGGCTTTGCCGCAGCGGGCTCGGGCCTCAACAGCATGGACCCTGGCGCAGACAAGATGTTCACCTTCTCGCTGACGGGCCACTGGGGCAAGCGACTGGAATCAGGGGCAGAGGTTTACATGAACGCCGAACTGGCCTCCGGCACCCCATTCACGGGCAACCTGGTGGGTCTGGGTGGTTTCACCAACGGCGAAATCACGCGTGCCGCAGGCACCACACCCAAACCCTATCTGCAACGCCTGTTCTGGCGCCAGACCTGGAACCAGGGGGGTGAACGCGAGTGGCTGGAGTCCGATTTCAACCAGATGGCCCGCTGGGTCGACAAGAACCGTTTTGTGCTGACGGCGGGCAATTTTTCCTCGCTGGATGTGTTTGACGACAACGCCTATGCCAAGGACCCTCGCACCCAGTTCATGAACTGGAGCCACTGGACCTACAGCAGCTACGACTACGCGGCCGACGCCCGTGGCTTTGGCTGGGGCGTGGCAGCCGAGTGGTACCGCGGTGACTGGGTCTACCGTCTGGGTCGCATGAGTGGCCCCAAGCGCCCCAACGAATTGCAGGTGGACTGGGACTTGCTGCGCCACTACGGCGACCAGTTTGAGGTGGAGCACGCCCACAGTCTGGGTGATCAGCCCGGCAAGGTGCGCTTGCTGGCCTGGCGCAACCGCGCCGTGACCGCCAGTTTCAATGACGCCACCCAATACCTGCAAAGCCACCCGGGCACCGATCCACAAACTTTCTTCCAGGTACGCAACGGCGAAAAGGTCAAGTACGGCCTGGGCCTGAACATGGAGCAAGCCCTGAGCGACGATGTGGGCATCTTCCTGCGCACCATGAAGGCCGACGGCCGCACCGAAACCTACGCCTTCACCGAAGTCGATGCATCCCTCTCGGCAGGCACTTTGCTCAAGGGCCACCTGTGGGGCCGCGCAGCCGACACGGCAGGCCTGGCTTACATGGACAACCGTCTGTCAGATGACCGTCGCAACTTCCTGCAAGCCGGCGGCATGTCCTACTTCATTGGCGACGGTGCAGGCCACTTCCGCTACCGCCCGGAGCGCGGCATCGAGGTGTTCTACAACCTGGGCATCGGCAAGCACTTCTGGCTCACGGCCGACTACCAGCGCATCCAGAACCCGGCCTACAACGCCCTGCGCGGCCCGGTGAACGTGTACGCCTTGCGGGCACACGCCGAGTTCTGAGCGGTCTCGTCAAACGTCCAGACGCACGCCGTCCACAAACACCGCCAGTTGCCCGGCAGGCAAGGGCACCCAGTCCTCGTCCAGCGTGAGCGGTGCGGTCACCACCACCGCCACGCGATCGCTTTGCCGGGTGTGCTCGGCAAAATTCACGCTCAGGTCTTCGTCGCTCAATGTGGCCTGATGGAACGGGTGCTTGCGCAGCACGTAATACAGATGGGTGTTGGCGTGAGCCCACAAGGCTTCGCCATTGGACAGCAAAAAATTGAAGGTGCCATGCCTGGCGATTTGCGGCACCAGTTCGCGCAGCGTGTGCGTCAGCTCCGGCACGCTCGGCACCCCGGCATGCGATTTGGCCAGCTCCTGCATCAGCCAGCAAAACGCCCGCTCGCTGTCGGTCTGACCCACGGGCCTGAAGCTGCCGTGCAAGCGGGGCGCAAAGTCCACGAGGTTGCCGTTGTGGGCAAACACCCAGTAACGGCCCCACAACTCGCGCACAAAGGGGTGACAGTTTTCCAGTGCCACCACGCCCTGCGTGGCTTTGCGGATGTGGGCAATGACGTTCTGGCTCTTGATCGGGTAGCGGCGCACCAGTTCAGCCACCGGCGAGGTGCTCGCACTTTGGTGGTCGACCATGTGGCGCACGCCCTTGCCTTCAAAAAAGGCAATGCCCCAGCCGTCGTTGTGGTGATCGGTCACGCCCCCACGTTGCGCGAAGCCGCTGAAGCTGAAGGTCACATCGGTCGGGGTGTTGCAGTTCATGCCCAGCAGTTGGCACATGGCTCAGTCCTTGTGTGTGTGTGCCTTGGCATGGCGTTCGGGACGCCCCAGGTGCCAGGCGGCCATCAGGGCCAGTGCGGTCAAACTGGACAGGCTCGCAAAGGTTTCATTGAAAGCGGCCAGCGCCGCTTCGCTGCCCACATCGCCCAGACGGGCACCATGCGCCGACAGCCGCCACTCCAGCACGATGGCGCACAGGCTCACCCCGGCAGCGCCACCCACCATGCGGATGAAGTTGATGATGCTCACCCCCTGGGGAATCAGTGGCACAGGAACCCCCCTCATGGCCCCCAGGTTGAGCGACGGCAGGATAAAGCCCATGCCGATGCGCCCCACGATGATCCAAACCCACAGCCAGGCCAGACCCTGCGCCGGGTGGACCATGAAGTTCATGCCAAACGACGCGGTGAGCAAGCACAAGCCCAGCATCACCAGGCGCGAAGCCGGATAGCGGTCCACCAGGCGCCCCACAATGTTGATGGTGATGGCCAGCAAAATGCCCGATGGCAACAGGGCCGCCCCGATGTAGGACGGCGACAGACCCAGCCCCATCTGCATGAACACGGGGTAAAGGTAGGTCGAACCAAACAAGGCCGTGCCATACGTGAACGCCACCAGCGAGCCCATGGCGAAATTGCGGTGCGCAAACATCTGAAGATTCATGAGCGCTGGCCGCCCTCCGTGACGGGCCCGCCACTGCCTGCGCCGTTGCCAGAGGACAAACGCCACGGCCCCCAAAGCCGCCAGCGACAGCAGGACCCAGGCACTGCGTGCACCGCCGCCATCGTCGGCACGCAATTGCACCAAGCCGTTGAGCAGCAGCAAAGTAGAAGCACTGGCCAACCCGAGGCCCAGCCAGTCCAGTCCGGCCGAATCGGCATTGGCGGCGACACCGCCTGGTGCCGTGGTGGGCACATAGCGGCGCGCCAGCCACAGGGCGATCAGCGCGAGCGGGACGACCATGAAGAAGATCGAGCGCCAGCCAAAAGCATCCACCAGCAGCCCCCCGATGCTGGGGCCAATGGCCGGCGCCAGAACCACGCCCGTGCCGAACAGGCCGCTGGCGCGACCTTGTTCGCCTGAGGCAAAAGCCCGCAGGATGATGATGGCCGGAATCGGCTGCACCACACCGGCCGCCAGACCCTCAGCCACACGTGCCAGCAGCACCAGCGCATAGTCGTTCGCAAAGCCCCCGCCCAGGCCGCCCAACAGCAGGGTCCACATGCACAGGTTGTAGACACGCCGGTAGCCATAGCGCGTGAGCAGCCAGGGGGTGGTCAGCATGGACACGGTGCTGGCCACCATGAAACCCGAGCTGACCCACTGTGCCCGGCTCTGACCGAGGTCAAAGTGGTGACTCATGTCGGGAATCGCCACATTCATGATGGTGGATGACATGACCGAAGCCATGGTGCCCAGCATCACAGACAGCAAAAGCAGCCAGCGGTGGCGCTCGCCGTAACGCGCCCGGAGCGCCTGCAAACTGTGGGGATCATGTCCTGCATCGCTCATGATGCGCTCCGGTCAGCCTGGACGCAGGCTTGGCAGATGCAGGCCTTGCGGCGTGCGGTTTCAGGCACCAAGGCCAACAGCCGGGCACTGAATTTCTCCAGCGTGCACCAGCAAGGTTCGGTGCCTTGCGCGGTGCCTGCGCTGGCCATCGCGCAGCCATTGGGCGCCCCGCACAGGGGGCAGCGGCAAGGGTCAACGGACTCGGTCTGCATCATGGGGTGAGTGTAGCCCGCGCTGCCGTCAGGTCGCAGCGTCCGAATGGAACTGCAGCGCTGCCAGGCTGGCATACAAGCCGCCACGCGCCAGCAGTTGCGCATGGGTGCCCTGCTCCAGCAGACGCCCGCGATCGAGCACCCAGATCACATCGGCCCGCTGCACCGTGGCCAGGCGGTGCGCGATCACCAGCGTGGTGCGTCCGGTCATGGCCTGGTCCAGCGCGGCCTGCACCATTTTTTCGCTTTGGGCATCGAGTGCGCTGGTCGCTTCGTCCAGCAACAGCAGGGGCGCGTTCTTGAGCATGGCCCGCGCAATCGCAATCCGCTGGCGCTGACCGCCCGACAGGCGAACCCCACGGTCCCCCAGATGGGTGTCGTAGCCCTGCGGCAATTCATGGATGAATTCTTCGGCATGGGCGGCCCGAGCCGCGGCCTGGACCTCCGGCAAGCTGGCTGCCGGGCGCCCGTAGCGGATGTTGTCCATCACCGTGCCCGAAAAAATCACCGGCGCCTGCGGCACCAGCGCGATGTGCTCGCGCAGGTCTGCCAGGTCCATCTGGTCAATCGCCACCCCGTCGATCAGCAAGCGCCCTGACTGCGGCGCGTGAAAGCGCATCAGCAGATCGAGCAATGTGGTCTTGCCTGCGCCGCTCGGCCCCACCACGGCCACGGTCTGCCCCGCCTGCACGACGCCACTCAGGTGGTCGATCGCCAGGCGCTCGGGGCGCGAGGGGTAATGAAAACTCAGCGCATCCATCGTGAGCGTCGAGCCCCCGGCGGGCCAGGGCGCGGCTACAGGCTGGGCTGGCGACGCCAGCCCGGAACGGCTGTACAGCAATTCCATGAGCCGCTCGGTGGCCCCAGCAGCGCGCAGCATGTCGCCATACACCTCGCCCAGCACCGCAAAGGCACTGGCCAGCATGATCACGTAAACCACGGTCTGCCCCAGCTCGCCCGCAGTGGTCGTTCCCGCACGCACCGACAGCGTGCCCATGTACAGGCCCCACAGCAGCACTGCGCTCGACGCCATGATGATGAACGCCACCAAAAAGGCCCGGGCGCGAATGCGGCGCAGTGCCGTCATCAGCGCCTGCGTGGTCGAGTCGATGAAACGTCGTGCCTCGCGCCCTTCAGCGGTGTAGCTCTGCACCACCGGAATGGCATTGAGCACCTCGCTGGCGAGTGCACTGGCGTCGGCCACACGGTCCTGACTCGCACGCGAGAGCCGCCGCACACGCCGGCCCAGAAACACACTGGGCAAGACCACCAGCACCAGCACGGCCATGACCTGCAGCATCAGCATCGGGTTGGTCCAGACCAGCATGACCACCGCCCCCAGCCCCATCACCAGGTTGCGCAAGCCCATGGACAGCGACGAGCCCACCACCGTCTGCACCAGCGTGGTGTCGTTGGTCAGACGCGAGAGCACTTCGCCCGACTGGGTGGTTTCAAAAAACGCCGGGCTCTGGTGCAGCACATGGGCGTACACCGCGTTGCGCACATCGGTGGTGATGCGCTCGCCCAGCCAGCTGACCATGTAGTAGCGTGCCGCCGAAAACACCGCCAGCGCAGCCGCCACCCCGAACAACCCGGCAAAGTGCAGCGCCAGATCCTGCGTGGACGAGGCCTGACTCAGTCCCTGGTCGATCAGCTGCTTGAGCACCCAGGGAAAAGCCAGCGTGGCACCCGCCGCCAGCAAAAGGAACACCCCAGCCAGCACCAAGGGCCAGCGGTAAGGTTTGAGAAACAGCAACAGGCCGGACAGGGAACGTGGAGCAATCGTCATGGGGCAAGGATAGCGGCAAGCCCAAAGCCCGGCCGTGCGCTGGGCATGGCCCAACAAAAACGGCTCCCGAAGGAGCCGTTTTCATGAAGCCAGACCGCTCAGGCGCCAGCCTTGACCTTCAGGCGCCAGGCGTGCAGCAGCGGCTCGGTGTAGCCGGACGGCTGGGCCTTGCCCTTGAACACCAGGTCGCAGGCAGCCTGGTAGGCGGCGCTCTTGGTGAAGTTGCCGGCCATCTTCTTGTACAGCGGGTCACCGGCGTTCTGGCCATCGACCACCTTGGCCATGCGCTCAAACGTCTCGCGCACCTGCTTTTCGCTCACCACACCGTGGTGCAGCCAGTTGGCCATGTGCTGGCTGGAGATGCGCAGCGTGGCGCGGTCTTCCATCAGGCCCACGTTGTGGATGTCTGGCACCTTGGAGCAGCCCACACCCTGGTCAACCCAGCGCACCACATAGCCCAGGATGCCTTGCGCGTTGTTGTCCAGCTCCTGCTGCTTTTGCTCAAGCGTCCAGTTGGCCTGATCCTTGGCCACCACGGGGAACTGCAGCAGCTTGTCGAGTGTTTCGTCGCGCAGCTTCTTGGGGTCCTGCTTGGCCACGGCCTTTTCCATCTGCTTTTGCAGGGCGGGCACGTCCACCTGGTGGTAGTGCATGGCGTGCAGCGTGGCACCGGTCGGGCTTGGGACCCAGGCGGTGTTGGCACCGGCCAGCGGATGGGCGATCTTGGCTTTGAGCATGTCGGCCATCAGGTCGGGCATGGCCCACATGCCTTTGCCGATCTGGGCGCGGCCGCGCAGGCCACACTGCAGGCCGATGTTGACGTTGCTCTTTTCATAAGCCGCCAGCCAGGTGCTGTTCTTGATGTCGCCCTTGCGCATGACAGGGCCGGCCAGCATGCAGGTGTGCATCTCGTCGCCGGTGCGGTCCAGGAAGCCGGTGTTGATGAAGGCCACGCGGCTCTTGGCGGCAGCGATACAGGCTTTCAGGTTGGCGCTGGTGCGGCGCTCTTCGTCCATGATGCCCAGCTTGACAGTGGAGGCCTTCAGGCCCAGCACCTTCTCGACGCGACCAAACAGCTCGTCGGCAAAAGCCACTTCGGCAGGGCCATGCATCTTGGGCTTGACGATGTAAACGCTGCCGGTGCGGCTGTTGCGCAGCGGGTGGTTCTTTTTCTTTTGCAGATCGACCATGGCAATCGTCGTGGTGACCATGGCGTCCAGGATGCCTTCGGGGATCTCGCGGGTGGCGCCGCTCTTGTCGGTCCAGGTGATGGCCGGGTTGGTCATCAGGTGACCCACGTTGCGCACGAACAGCAGCGAGCGGCCGTGCAGCACGACTTCGCCCTTGCCTGCAGGCTTGGTGTAGTGGCGGTCACCGTTCATGGTGCGGGTGAAGACCTTGCCGCCCTTGACCATCTCTTCGCTCAGGCTTCCATCCAGAATGCCCAGCCAGTTGCTGTAGGCCAGCACCTTGTCTTCGGCGTCCACGGCGGCCACGGAGTCTTCCAGGTCGAGGATGGTGGAGAGCGCGGCTTCGGCGATCAGGTCGCTCACGCCAGCGGCATCGGTCTTGCCGATCGGGGTGGTCTTGTTGATTTGCAGGTCCAAGTGCAGGCCGTTGTGGACGAACAGCACCGAAGCGGGGGCTGATGCGGAGCCGGTGTAACCGACGAACTGCTTGGCGTCTTTCAGGCCGCTGCTCTTGCCGCCCTTGAGCGACACGACCAGCTTGCCACCTTTGACGGCATAGCCGGTGCTGTCGATGTGCGAGCCGCTCTTGAGCGGGGCGCAGCGGTCGAGCACGTAGCGGCAGTATTCGATGACCTTGGCGCCGCGCTTCGGGTTGTACCCGGTGCCTTTTTCGCAACCGTCGGCTTCGCTGATGGCGTCCGTGCCATACAGCGCGTCGTACAGCGAACCCCAGCGGGCGTTGGCGGCGTTCAGGGCGTAGCGCGCATTCAGGATCGGCACCACCAGCTGCGGACCGGCCAGCTTGGCCAGTTCGGCGTCCACATTGGCGGTGGTGGCCTTGGCATTTTTGGGCTCGGGCACCAGGTAACCGATCTGGCTGAGGAACTTGCGGTAGTCCTTCATGGCCTTGCCTTCGGCCACGGGGCCAGGGTGGGCGCTGTGCCACTGGTCCATGGCCGTCTGGATGCGGTCACGCTCGGCCAGCAGGGCGATGTTCTTGGGGGCCAGGTCGGTCACGATGTCGGAAAAGCCCTTCCAGAACTTGTCGCTCTTGACGCCCACGGCAGGCAACACCTGCTTTTCGATGAAGTCGTACAGGGACGTGGCCACTTGCAGGTTGTGGGCTGGCGTGCGTTTTGTCATGAAAAACCTCTGAAACAAGAGTCGAAAAACGGAGATGGCGTGCTGCCAACATGCAGAACACCGGAGACTGGAGATGACTGTATTCTAAATTTATAGAGCGATAAACAAGCCAAAAATCCATTAACCCATGACTTTTTCGCAAAAGTACTCCTCACCGGGGCTGTTGTCTAATCCAGTCATGACATCCCTCGCCACGACAGACATCCTCATCAGTGAAGTGGGCCCGCGCGACGGCCTGCAATCGGTCAAGGCCACCATGTCCACGGCCGACAAATGCCGCTGGATCGACAGCCTGGTCGCTGCAGGCCTGCGTGAGATCGAAGTCACCTCCTTTGTGCCCGCCCACCTGCTGCCGCAAATGGCCGACGCGGCCGACGTGGTGCGCCATGCGCTGCAACACAGCGGCGTCACGGTGATGGCGCTGGTGCCCAACCTGCGCGGCGCAGAAGCCGCTCTGCGCGCCGGGGCGCAAAAACTCACCATGCCCGTTTCGGCCAGCGCCGCCCACTCGATGGCCAATGTGCGCAAGACGCCCCAGGCCATGGTCGAGGAAGTGCGCGCCGTGCTGGCGCTGCGCGACGCCATCGCGCCGGGTGTGCGTGTCGAGGCAGGCGTGTCCACCGCCTTTGGCTGCACCCTGCAAGGCCAGGTCCCCGAAGACGATGTGGTGCGCCTGGCCGAACAGCTGGCCGAGGCCGGTGCCGACGAAATCGGCCTGTCGGACACCACCGGCATGGGCAACCCGGCGCAGACGCGCCGCCTGTTCACCCGCCTGTTCAGTGCCATCGGCGAGCGCACGGGCGCGGCCCACATGCACAACACCCGAGGTCTGGGCCTGGCCAACTGCCTGGCCGCCTACGAAGCGGGCGTGCGCACCTTCGACAGCTCGCTGGGCGGGCTGGGCGGTTGCCCCTACGCCCCGGGTGCTTCGGGCAATGTGGTGACCGAAGACCTGGTGTTCATGTTCGAGGCCATGGGCGTGCGCACTGGCATCGACCTGGATCGGTTGATGGCCGCCCGTGCCCCCCTGCAGGCCGGTCTGCCCGGCGAGCCTCTGTACGGCATGACCCCCGAAGCGGGCTTGCCCAAAGGCTGGTCACCGCTGTCGGAAGCGGTACGGGCCTGATGCCCAGCACTGCACATGCCGCGTTTCACTCAGACCACACTTTCAACCACAGAAAACCGAATTTAGAGAAAACCCCCTTGATTCAATCCCTGGCAACGCATAATCCAGGCCATGGACAAGCTCAAGGCCTTTGAAACCTTTGTCGCCGTGGCCACCAAAGGCAGCCTCACGGCGGCTGCGCGGGCCGAGGGCGTGGCCCCCGCCATCATTGGGCGCAGGCTCGATGCACTCGAAGAACACCTGGGCGTGAAACTGCTGGTGCGCACCACGCGCCGCATCACCCTCACCCACGAAGGCAGCGCCTTTCTCGAAGACTGCCAGCGCCTGCTCTCGGACGTGGTCAATGCCGAAGCCAGCGTCTCGGCAGGCGGCGTCAAGGCCAGCGGCCATTTGCGCATCACGGCCCCGGCCGGCTTCGGGCGCCGCCATGTGGCGCCGCTGGTGCCACCCTTTCGCGAACTGCACCCCGATGTAACGATCTCGCTGAACCTGAGTGACCGGGTGGTGGACCTGGCCGCCGAAGGCTTTGACTGCGCGGTGCGCGTGGGCGACATGCCCGACTCCTCGCTGGTGAGTGTGCGCATGGCCGACAACCGCCGCCTGTGTGTGGCCACCCCGGCTTATCTGGCGCGCCACGGCACACCAGAGCATCCCTCGGAGCTGCTACAACACACATGCCTGACCTTGTCGAGCGACGCCTCTCAGACGCGTGGCTGGGCCTTCCAGCTGCCGAGCGAGCAAGGCAGCGAAGTGACGCATCTGCGCCCGGGCGGGCCCTTGGATTGCTCGGACGGGCAGGTGCTGCACGACTGGTGCCTGGCAGGCTACGGCATCGCCTGGCGCAGCACCTGGGAAGTCGAGGCCGAAATCCGGGCCGGGCAACTGGTGGCCGTGCTCGAAGACTTTGCCGCGCCGCCCAACGGCATCCATGTGGTGTTTCCTCAGCGCAAACATCTGCCTTTGCGGGTGAGGCTGTGGATCGACTACCTGAAATCGCACTACGCCACGCCGGGCTTCTGGCAAATGTCGCCGCCCCCTCGCACAGGGACTGACGCATGAACCCGCCGGTGATTTTTTGTGCCGACGATTTCGGCCTGAACACGGCGGTCTCGCAAGGCATTGCCGAGCTGGCGCAGCAGGGTCGCTTGAATGCGACCAGCGTCATGTCCCTGGCCCCCGGCTGGCCTGCCGATGCCGCCTTGCTCAAGCCCTTGAAAAACCGCATCGACGTGGGCCTGCACCTGGACTGGACCAGCCCATTCGCCGTCGCGGCGGGACACGGCCAGCCGCTGTCGCGCCTCATGCTGCGCACCCTGTGCCGACAACTGGACCCCGTTTCAGTGCGTGCGTGCATTGAGCGCCAGCTCGACCTTTTTGAAGCGCACTGGCATGCCACACCCGACCATGTGGACGGCCACCAGCATGTCCAGCAATTCCCGGTCATCCGCGAGGCCCTGGTAGAGGTGCTCGTGCGCCGCTACCCTGCGGGTCAGCGGCCCTGGCTGCGCATTTCCCGCCCCCTGGCCAGCGCGGGCGACCTCAAGGCCTGGGTGATCGGCGCCATGGGCGCCAAGGCCTTGCAGGCTTTGGCGCAGCAAGCCGGACTGCCGCACACGCCATGGCTCACCGGCATCTACGGCTTTGACGGTGACGCCGCCCGCTACGCACAGCGCCTGGACCAATGGCTGCAAGAGGCCCAGGGCCACGCCGGCGTGGTCCTGATGTGCCACCCCGGACTGCCCCTGCCCCATCTCGATGCCGACGACAGCATCGCGGCGGCACGTGCGCAAGAATTCCAGGTCTTGCAAAGCGACCTGCTGCCACAGCTGCTGCAAAAACAAGGCGTCAGCTGCGGGCGCGGCGGCGATCCAGGCCACTGAACCGCCCACCCCTACACAACGACAATCGATCCATGAGCGAATCACGAAAATCCTGGCTGAGCCTTCTGGGCCTGTGGCTGACCTTGCTGGTGCTGGCGGCTTGGCGCCCCCTGGCCCTGCCCGATGAGGGCCGGTATGGCGATGTGGGCCGCTGGATGCTGGTTTCGGGCGATTGGCTGGCACCGCGCCTGGACGGGATTCCGTTTTTCCACAAACCCCCTTTGCTGCATTGGTTGCAGGCCATCACACTGAGCGTGGCGGGTGTGCATGCCTGGAGCTCGCGTCTGGTGCCTGCGCTGCATGCCGGGCTCATGCTGCTGTCGCTGTACCTGGCGGCACGGTACATCGCGGGCGAGCGCACCGCCAGGCGTGCGGTGTGGATGCTGGGCACCAGCCTGGCCTTCCTGATTGGCGGACAGTACATCAACCACGACATGCTGGTCGGCACCTGGATCAGCATCGCGGTGTGGTGTTTTGCCGGGGCCATCATGGCCGACGACCGTCCAGCCAAGGGCCTGGCGCTGGCAGGCTTTGCCGCCTGCGCCTTGGGCGTGCTCAGCAAGGGGCTGATCGGTCTGGTGCTGCCTGGTCTGGTGATGTTTGTCTGGCTCAGCCTGACACGGCAATGGGCCAAGGCCTGGCGCCTGCCCTGGCTCAGTGGCCTGCTGCTGTTCTCGGCCATCGCCCTGCCCTGGTTCGTGCTGGGACAGCAAAAGTACCCGGGGCTGTTTGACTACCTGATCATCGGACAGCACTTTGGCCGCTACACCGGCAGCACCTTCAACAACCAGTGGCCCATGTGGTTCTACCCGGTGGTGTTGCTGGCGCTGCTGTTTCCATGGGCCTTTCTGGTCCTGTGGCAAGGCGTCTCGGGCGTGGCCAAGCGACCGCAGGCCTTGCTGAAACCAGCCTCGGCCTGGCAAGCGCTGCTGTGGGTGTGGCTGTTGGCCATTCTGGTGTTCTTCAGCTTGCCCAAATCCAAGCTCGTGGGCTACATCCTTCCGGTGATCCCGCCACTGACGCTGCTGGCAGCCCAGATCTGGGAAGAACGCTTCGCCCACAAGCCCAAAGCCCCTCTGTTTTTTGGCCTGTTGTGCGTGCTCAATCTGGTGCTGGGCATCACCTTCAACCACCTGGCCGGTGAACAAAGCCTGCGCAAAAGCAGCCGCGATGTGGCACACGCCCTGGCCTGCCGCATGGACACGGACGACACCGTGATCGTGGCGGGCGGCTACCCCTACGACCTGCCGTTCGAAGCCCATCTGAAACACCCGGTGGTGGTGGTCGAAGACTGGCCCGAGGCCCGAAAATCCTCGGGAGACAACTGGCGCCGTGAGATGTTCGAAGGTGCCGACTTCGACCCGCAGGCCGCCCAGGTTCTGCAAGGCCGCGAGGTGCTGACCCAGGAACACCCGGCCAGCCACTGGCTGGTCACCTCGCGCGACACGTCTGCGCTGGGAGACCTTGGCCGCTGGCAAAAAGTGTTTGAAGGTCGCGCCTGGACCCTGTGGCAGGTGGCCGGGTCAGCGGGCAAAAGCCCAGAAGCGGCTGAACACAAAGGTCTGGACTGCGGCGACGACCATCGCCAGAAACAAGGCCAGCAGTGAAGGCCAGCCCCAGAGGCGGAAAAACAGCATGAAACTCAGCTCATTGCAGGCAAAGCCTGCAAGGGCGGTGACCGCAAAGCGGCGAAAGCTTTGCCCCACCGACGTGGTGGAGCCCGCAAAACTGAGCCAGCGGTGACCGGCAAAGCTCACAAAGAACGCCACCGCAAAACCCGCCGCATTGGCCAGCTCGGGCCACCAGGCCTCGCGCAGCAGCGCAAACACCCCCATGTGGGTCAGCGCGGCCGAGGCCCCGACCAGGCCAAACCACATGCCCGAGCGCAGCCAGACCGGTTTCACAGCTTGTCCTGCCCCTGAGGCGCGCTGCCCGGCAGACCCATGCCAGAGCGCTCTTTGAGCAAATAGGTCGGGCGGCGCTTGACCTCGTCGTAAATGCGCCCCACGTACTCGGCCATCAGGCCCAACGAAAACAGCTGGATGCCGCTGAAAAACATGACGCTGACCACGATCGTGGCGTAACCTGGCACCCGGATGCCCCAGAAAAAATATTCGGCCACCACCCAGGCGCCATAGCCCATGGCCGTGAACGCCAGAAACAAACCCATGAGGGTCAACAAGCGCAAGGGCACGGTGGAGAACGCCAGCATGCCCGTGAGCGCCAGCGAAAACGACCCGCGCAGGCCAAAACTGCTCTCTCCGGCCTGGCGCGGCAGGGGTTCGTAATCGACCGCCACACTCGGAAAGCCCACCCAGGCGTACAAGCCCTTCATGAAACGGTTGCGCTCGGGCAAGGCATTGAGGGCCTGCACCACCCGCTGGTCCATCAACCGGAAATCCCCCGCATTGGCCGGAATCTCGACCCGGTTGCCCCAATTAATCAAGCGGTAAAACCAGCCGGTCAGCCAGCCATGCAAAGCCGACTGATCCGAGCGGGTGCGGCGCACGGCATACACCACATCCAGGCCTTCGCGCCACTTTTGCAGCATCAGGGGCACCAGATCCACCGGGTGCTGGCCATCGGCGTCCATCAGCACCACCACATCGCCCTGCGCGGCTTCGAGCCCTGCAGTCATCGCCGCTTCCTTGCCAAAATTGCGGGACAGGTCCAGCAACACCACCTCGGGCCACTGGGCGCACAGCTCACGCGCCACCTGGGCGGTGTTGTCACGGCTGCCGTCGTTGATGAGGATGATTTCGACCCGCGCCGCCAGTGTTTTGAGCACCTGCAACACAGCAGGCACCACCTGGGGCAGGTTGCGGGCCTCGTTGTAGGCAGGCATGACGCACGACAGCGTCAGGGTGTCTTTGGTGCGGGCCAGACGGGACATGCCGCAATCTCCGAAAAATGGGGGGGTAGGCCAGGTTCATGCCCCTGCGGGAATGGGCCTGCTTTTCAGGCAGCAAGCATAACCGCAGCCATGGCCACGAAGCTTTAGACAGGGTTGTGCTCGCCCGCCCCGTAAAATCGGGGCATGCTTTCTGCCAAACAAGATTTGCTCACGGCCCTGGCCGGCGAGCTCGACAAACTCCAACCCGGCGCCGGTGCGCGCGCGGCTTTCGAATCCCCCAAGGTGGCCGCCCACGGCGACCTGGCCTGCACTGCAGCCATGCAGCTGGCCAAGGCCCTGAAACAAAATCCACGACAACTGGGCGAAGCCCTGCGCGAAGCGCTGCTGGCCACCCCCGCGTTCCAGCGCTGGGTCGACGCCATCGAGCTGGCAGGCCCGGGCTTCATCAACATCCGCCTGAAAGACGCGGCCAAGCAGGCCGTGGTGCACGAGGTGCTCCAGGCAGGTGCTGACTTTGGCACGCAAGCCGCCAAAGCCGACAAGGTGCTGGTCGAGTTCGTCTCGGCCAACCCCACAGGCCCGCTGCATGTGGGTCATGGCCGCCAGGCCGCCCTGGGTGACGCCATCTGCAATCTGCTCGCCACGCAAGGCCAGCAGGTGTACCGCGAGTTCTATTACAACGACGCGGGTGTGCAGATCGGCACCCTGGCCAACTCCACCCAGCTGCGCGCCAAAGGCTTCAAGCCCGGCGACGCCGAATGGCCCGAAGCCGCCTACAACGGCGACTACATCCAGGACATCGCCAACGACTTCATGGCCAAGAAGACCGTCAAGTCCGATGACCGTGAATTCACTGGCAGCGGTGACTTGAACGATCTGGACGGCATGCGCCTGTTTGCCGTGGCCTACCTGCGCCACGAGCAGGACCTGGACCTCAAAGCCTTTGACGTCCAGTTCGACAACTATTACCTGGAGTCGAGCCTCTACACCAGTGGCAAAGTGGACACTGCCGTGCAAAAACTGCGCGATGCCGGCAAGACCTACGAGCACGACGGCGCGCTGTGGCTCAAGTCCACCGACTACGGTGACGACAAGGACCGCGTTATGCGCAAAGGCGACGGCACCTACACCTACTTTGTGCCCGATGTGGCCTACCACATCACCAAGTGGGAGCGCGGCTTCACCCGCGTCGTGAACATCCAGGGCACCGACCACCACGGCACGATTGCACGTGTGCGCGCAGGCCTGCAGGCGGCCAACGTGGGCATCCCCGAGGGCTACCCCGACTATGTGCTGCACACCATGGTGCGTGTGATGCGCGGCGGCGAAGAGGTCAAGATCTCCAAGCGTGCGGGCAGCTACGTCACGCTGCGCGACCTGATCGAGTGGACCAGCAAGGACGCGGTGCGCTTCTTCTTGCTGTCCCGCAAGCCGGACACCGAATACATCTTCGACATCGACCTGGCGCTGGCACAGAACAACGACAACCCGGTGTACTACGTTCAGTACGCCCACGCACGCATCTGTTCGGTGCTGACGGCCTGGGGAGGTGACAAAGCCTCGCTGAATGCGGCAGACTTGAGTGCCCTGCAAAGCCCGCAAGCGCAAGCCCTGATGCTGGCCCTGGCCAAGTACCCCGACATGCTCACCTCTGCTGCCATCGACTTCGCGCCACATGACGTGACCTTCTACCTGCGCGACCTGGCCTCGCTGTACCACAGCTACTACGACGCTGAACGCATCCTGGTCGACGACGAGGCGGTCAAAAAAGCGCGCCTGGCCCTGGTGGCTGCCACCGCCCAGGTGCTGCACAATGGCCTGAAGGTGCTGGGTGTTTCCGCGCCCACCAAAATGTGAGCCTGACCATGACACTTCAAACCCAACGCGGCGGCACCCTTCTGGGCTTCATCCTGGGCCTGGTGCTTGGCCTGGGCGTGGCCTTGGGCGTGGCGATCTATGTGACCAAGGTCCCCACGCCTTTCTCCAACAAGAACCAGACCCGCTCGGCCGATCAGGACGAAGCCGAGAACCAGAAAAACAAGGAATGGAACCCCAACGGCGTGCTGCAGCCCAAGGCCCCAGCCTCGGCACCTGCTGCGCCCGACAGTCCATCCGACAAGCCTCAGGCCGAGCCCCTGAAAGGCGAGATCAAGCCCGCCGTGACGGCAGATCCATCGGCCGAAGCCAAGCCCAAGTCCGGTCTTTCCACGCCAGCCGGAGCCTCCGCAGGCGCCGACCCCTTCCAGTATTTCGTGCAGGCGGGGGCTTTCCGCTACGCCACCGACGCCGACACCCAGAAAGCCAAACTCGCCATGCTGGGCCTGGACGCCAAGGTATCCGAACGTGAGCAAGGCGGCCGCAGTGTCTTTCGGGTCCGCTTGGGGCCCTACGAGGACAAGGCTGCGGCCGAGCGCGTTCGCAGCAAGCTCGAAGCCAGCAGCATGGAAAACACCATCGTGCGCGTGCAGCGCTGACCACGACACACTTTTGGAGATGTCATGAAACGCCGATTCTTCTCTTCTGCCCTGCTGGCCACCACCGCCTGGCTCAGTGCCTTGCCCGCCAAGGCCCAATGGGCTTTCAAGGCCGGCAAGGACTATGTGGTCCTTGATCGCCCCGTGCCCACCGATGCAGGCCCGGGCAAGGTCGAGTTGCTGGAGTTCTTCTGGTACAGCTGCCCCCACTGCAACAAGTTCGAGCCCACCTTTGCCCAATGGGTCAAGGACGCCCCCAAGGACGTGACGGTGCGCCGCGTGCCCATCGCCTTCCGCGATGACTTTGCCCCGCAGCAGCGCCTGTTCTACACGCTCGAAGCCATGGACCTGCTGGGCAGCCTGCACGCCAAGGTCTTCCACGCCGTGCACGAAGAGCGCCTGCCCCTGAACACCGAAGCCACGATCCTCGCCTGGATTGAAAAACAAGGCGTGGACAAAGCCAAGTTCGGCGACATCTTCAAGTCGTATGCCGTCACCAGCAAGATCAAGAAAGCGGTGCAACTGCAAAACGAATTCCGCATCGAAGGTGTGCCTTCGCTGGGTGTGGCCGGGCGCTTCTACATCGATGGCGGCCTGGCCGGTAGCATGGAACGCGCACTCAAGGTGGCCGAGTCCTTGATCGCGCAAGCCCGCGCTGGCAAATAAGCCTTGCCTCCATCGCGACCAGCCCGCCAAAGTGGCGGGCTTTTTTTCGCCTCTCCAGGGCTCAGGGGCCGCCAACGCCACCGCTTGCACCTACAATCGATCAATACCAGCAAGATTCGTGCCCCATGAAGTATTTCCAGCCATTGCTCTGCGCCTTGCTTTGGATTTTCCATTGGGCACCCGCATGGGCAGAAAAGGCCGATCGTGACAAACCGATGCTGATCGAGGCCGATCGCATGCAGCACGATGAAGCCAGAAAACTCACCCAGTTTTTCGGCAACGTGCAAGCCAACAAAGGCACGATGGTGATGCGCGCCGCGCGCATCGATGTACAGCAGGACGATCAGGGCAAGCAAAAAGCCTGGCTCTGGGCGACTGCTGGCGAACGTGTCTTTTTCCGGCAAAAACGCGAAGGCCTGGACGAGTACACCGAAGGCGAAGCCGAAACCGCCGAATACGAAGGTGCCACCGACGTGTTGACCTTGCTGACCCGCGCCGAGATGCGCATCCTGCGCGGCACACAATTGGCCGACCAGATCCAGGGGCACCAAATCATTTTCAACAGCATCACCGAAGTCATGTCGGTGGACGGCCAGCGCAAGGACAAAAACACCGACGCCCGCAGCCAGCGCGTGCGTGCCGTGCTGATGCCCAAGCCTGCGGCTTCAGCGCCCGTGCCACCTCCGCTGCGCACCAGCCCGGCACTCAAGAGCGGCAAACCATGAGCACGACAAGACAAGGCCAAGGCCTGGAAGCGCGGCATCTGAAAAAAGCCTATGGCAGCCGCAAGGTCGTGCACGATGTCTCGGTGCACGTGAGCAAAGGCGAAGTGGTCGGCCTGCTCGGCCCCAACGGCGCGGGCAAGACCACCTCGTTTTACATGATCGTGGGCCTGGTACGCGCCGATGGCGGCCAGATCCTGATCGACGGCCAGGACGTGACCCAATCGCCCATCCACAAGCGCTCGCGCATGGGCCTGTCCTACCTGCCGCAGGAAGCGTCAATCTTCCGCAAACTGTCGGTGGCCGACAACGTGCGTGCGATTCTGGAGCTGCAGAACGACGCACAGGGACACCCCCTCGCACCGGCTGTGGTCGAAGACAAACTCACCGCCCTGCTGAACGACCTGCGGGTAGACCACCTGCGCGACTCCCCGGCCATCGCGCTGTCCGGCGGTGAGCGCCGCCGCGTGGAAATTGCGCGGGCGCTGGCCACCGACCCACGTTTCATCTTGCTGGACGAACCCTTTGCCGGCATCGACCCGATTGCCGTGATCGAGATCCAGCGCATCATCGCTTTCCTCAAGCAGCGCGGCATCGGTGTGCTCATCACCGACCACAACGTGCGCGAGACGCTGGGCATTTGCGACCACGCCTACATCATCAGCGAAGGGCGTGTGCTGGCCGAAGGCACGCCCGACGACATCGTCAACAACGCCGATGTGCGCCGGGTCTACCTGGGCGAACATTTCCGAATGTGATGCCGCAGTGAACATGCCTCCGCATCACGACATGAAAGCGCCAGGATGAAGCCAAGTCTGTCGCTGCGCATATCCCAGCACCTGGCGCTCACGCCCCAGTTGCAACAATCGATCCGCCTGCTGCAACTGTCCACGCTGGAGCTGTCGCAGGAAGTCGACCAGATGCTCGACGAGAACCCCTTTCTGGAGCGTGCCAGCGAAGAAGCGCCGATGGAGGACTACGGCCTCTCGCAAGCCGACGCCAAGGTCAGTCTGGGTGACCGTGTCAGCGAAAGCGCCAGCGACAACCACAGTGACGACAACGCCGAACCCCGCGAAGAAGCCTTGACCGATGTGGCCGAAAGCTGGGAAGGCGACGGCAGCGTGGACATGCAGCCCGACGACAGCGAATGGGGCGGCGACGCAGGCTCGCGCAAGAACAACCACGACGAGGAAGTGGCCGATGCCACCGAGCTGGCCCGCAGCGCCGGCTCGCTGACCGACCACCTGCACCGCCAGGCCCTGTCGCTGCGCCTGTCCGAGATCGACCGGGCCGCTCTGCGTTTCCTGATCGAATCGGTCAACGAAGACGGCTACCTCGAAGACAGCCTGGCCGAGCTGGCAGCCACCCTGGCGCCAGCCGATGACCTGGAACAGATCGACGAACTGGTGCACCGCTTCACCGTGGCACTGGGTTTGCTGCAGTCGCTCGAGCCCGTGGGTGTGGGTGCCCGCACCTTGAGCGAATGCCTGCAGCTGCAGCTGCGTGCGCAATTGCGCGACGATCCCGAAGACCACACCGCGCAAGCCGCACTGAAGGTGTGCGGACAGGCGCTGGAACTGACAGCCAAACGCGACTTCAAAAAACTGGCCCAGCTGTGCGGCGAAGACGAAACGCAGATCAAGGCCGCGCTGCAACACATCGCCCGGCTGGAGCCCAAACCAGGCCGCCCCTTTGTGCAGGCCGAACGCAACATCATCATCCCCGACGTGATCGTCACGGCGGTCGGCCGTGGCGCAGCGCCCAGATTCCGGGTACAGCTCAACCCCGACGTGATGCCCAAGCTGCGTGTGCATGACATCTATGCCAACGCCCTGCGCGGCAGCAAGGGCGACAACCATGCGGGTCTGCAGCAGCGTCTGCAAGAGGCCCGCTGGTTCATCAAGAACATCCAGCAGCGCTTTGACACCATCTTGCGCGTGTCCACCGCCATCGTGGAGCGGCAAAAGAACTTCCTCACGCACGGTGAGCTGGCCATGCGCCCACTGGTGCTGCGCGAAATCGCCGACGAGCTGGGCATGCACGAGTCCACCATCAGCCGCGTGACCACGGCCAAATACATGAACACGCCGCAAGGCACGTTTGAGCTGAAATACTTCTTTGGCTCGGGCCTGGGCACCGACAGCGGCAGCGCCGCATCGAGCACGGCCGTGCGGGCCCTGATCAAGCAGTTCGTGGCCGCAGAAAACCCGGTCAAGCCCCTGTCCGACAACCAGATCTCCGAAATGCTCAAGGAGCAAGGCATCGACTGCGCACGTCGCACGGTGGCCAAGTACCGCGAAGCCCTGCGCATTGCCCCGGCGAATCTGCGCAAAACCATTTGAGAAAATCCAGCCCGTGAATTCACTGCAACTGTTCATGCCCTGCGCCGCTGGCGTTGAGGGTTATCTGGCCGACGAGGTCCACGCGATCACCGGCCTCACCGGCCACGACCTGATGACTGGTCGTGGCGGCGTGATGGCCAACGCGTCCTGGCGCGATGCAATGCGCATCAACCTGCACAGCCGCCTGACCCAGCGCGTGCTGGTGCAACTGTCGGTCACCGACTACCGCAATGAAAACGACCTGTACCACGCGGCCAGCAACGTCGCCTGGGAAATCTGGTTCACGCCCAAGCAAACCTTCAAGATCGACATCACCGCGCAGCACAGCCCGCTGACCAGCCTGAATTTCGCCGCGCTCAAAATCAAGGACGCGGTGGCCGACCGCTTTCGCAATAAGCGCGGCGAGCGCCCCAGCGTCGACACCACCTGGCCCGACGTGCGCATCTATGCCCACCTCACGCCAGAAACGCTCACGCTCTACATCGACACCTCGGGTGAGCCGCTGTTCAAGCGCGGCTGGCGCACCGACAAGGGCGACGCGCCCCTGAAAGAAACCCTGGCCGCTGCCATGATCGCGGCCAGCGGCTGGTACGGCACGACACCGCTGTACGACCCTTGCTGCGGCAGCGGCACCATCCCGATCGAAGCGGCGCAGATCGCCTGCGGCATCGCGCCCGGCCTGCACCGCCGCTTTGGCTTTGAGAAACTGCTGCCCTTCCAGCACCACGTCTGGCAAGGCCTGCTCGACGAAGCCCGTGACGCGCAGCACGCCCCCACGGCACCGATCTTTGGCAGCGATGTGGCGCACCGCATGGTCGACTTTGCGGAACGCAACGCCGAGCGCGCAGGCGTGTCGCACGCCATCGAGTTCCGAGGCGGTGACGCCCTGCAACGCATGCCGCCCAGCGAGACACCCGGCGTGATGCTGCTCAACCCACCCTATGGCGAGCGGATTGCCGCCGCCGGTGTGGCCGGGCGCGGGCGTGACAGCTTTGTCCCAGGCGCCATGGCCAGTGCCCGTGCGGCCGAACAAAGCCACCACCGCGAAACCGCCCAGACCGACGACGGCGGCGACTTCTTTGCCCAGCTGGCCAGCCACTGGAAAAAGAACTACAGCGGCTGGAGCGCCTGGATGCTCACACCCGACCTCAAGCTGCCCGGCAAGATGCGCCTCAAAGAATCGCGCCGCGTACCCATGTGGAACGGCCCCATCGAATGCCGCCTGTTCCGCTTTGACATGGTCAAGGGCAGCCTGAAGAAACCCGCACCAGACAACCCCGCCACATGACCGACACCGCCGTCCTGCGTGTGCTGGACACCAACATCGTGCTCGACCTGTGGGTGTTTGACGAGCCCCGCGCCGAGGCACTGCGCCTGAGCGTCGAGGCGGGCCACACGCACTGGTTGGCCACCGCCGCCATGCGCGACGAATTGGCCCGCGTACTGGCCTACCCGCAGATCGCCAAGCGGCTCACTGCCCGCGCCCTGCCTGCCGACGCTGTGCTGGCGCACTTTGACCGCCATGTGCAACTGCACCCCGACGCGCCCAAGGCCGAGTACACCTGCAAGGATGCCGATGACCAGAAATTCATCGACCTGGCCGTGCAGCATGGCGCGGCCCTGCACAGCAAGGACGCCGAAGTGCTGTGCATGAAAAAACGACTTGAACGCTGCGGCGTCACCCTCAACCCCTCCCTGATGGAACACGTTTCATGACCTCCCTGCCCGAACTCGCCTCCGAAGACTTTGACGCCCTCGACGACATCCTCGACGACCTGCGCTCGCGGCACGACGAAACGCCGCAGTGGGAATTCTGCGAAGGCTTTCTGGCCGCTCTGGCCTGCTGCCGCCGCGCCATTGATACCGACGAATGGCTGCCCGTGCTGCTGGGCACCGACGAAGGCAGCTCGTTTGCGAGTGCCGCGCAGCGCGATCAATTCATGGATTTGTGGAACCGCCGCTTTGCCGAAGTGCGCCTGGCGCTGGACACCGAGATCAAGGCGCTGGACGAGGACAAGGCCTACGCCCCCGAAATCATGGATGTGCGCGGCGCCATCGCCTCACTGCCCGAAGCCGAACGTGCTGACGTCGACCCCGACGAAATCCCCTCCTTCGCGCAGGTCTGGGCCTTGGGCTTCATGTACGCCATCGAAAGCTGGTCAGAAGAATGGGAGGCCCCCAAGGACAAGGACGCCGCCAAATGGCACGACCTGTCGCTGCAGGCCGTCGTGGCCATCACCGAAGACGACACCGACGAACCCACCCTGTCAGCCCTGTCTGAAGACGGTCCGCCCAGCGTGAGCGAAAACCGCTTGAACGCATACGGCGAAGCCCTGTGGGCGGTGTACGACCTGCGCGAAATCTGGCGCAACATCGGCCCCCGCGTGCAGCAGGTCATCAAGGAAGCCACGCCCGGCCGCAACGACCCTTGCAGCTGTGGCAGCGGCAAGAAGTTCAAGAAGTGTTGCGGCGCCTAATCAGGCGAAGAAGTCAAGCAAGGCCTGAGCCGTCAGCTCGGGCAACTCTTCCGGAATGAAGTGCCCCGCAGGCACAGCACGCCCTGAGACCTGCGCCGCGCATTGCGCTTGCCAGAGCGCCAATGGCTGGAACATGCGGTTGACGACACCACGATCTCCCCACAGCACCAGAGTGTCACAAGCGATCTGGTCGCCACGTTGGCGGCTTTCACGGTCGTGCAACAAGTCGATGCCTGCGCTGGCGCGGTAGTCCTCGGCTGCGCTGTGGATCGCGGCAGACCAGCCCTTGGCGTTCTGCGCCGGGTTGCAAAATGCGCGCTCGTACTCGGCCAGGGCTTCAGGCTCGATGTAGCCCAAACCCTGACTGCCCCAGCCGCCGAGCTTGGCGTGCAGATAGGCTTTGGGGTTACCGCCGATCATGAGCTCGGGCAAGGGCGCGGGCTGAGTCAGGTGGAACCAGTGGTAATAAGCCTGTGCAAACGCAAAGTACGGGTCCGACACAGGGCCGGAGACTGCAGGGGTTTTGCCCCAGTGGCCGCTGTACATGTCGAGCGTGGGCGCGATATCGATCACGCACAGTTTCTTGACCCGCGCCGCGTGGTCCAATGCCAAGCGGTGCGCCACACGGCCACCCCGGTCGTGGCCGCACAGATAGAAGTCCTGCACGCCCAGCGCGTCGAGCAAGCTCACCACCTCTTGCGCCATGGCCCGCTTGCTGTAGTGCGCGTGCTCGGCGTCACCCACCTCGTGCGACGAATCGCCATAGCCGCGCAGGTCGGGCATGACGATGCAGTAGTGGTCCTTAAGGCGCTGCGCCACGCGGTGCCACATCACATGCGTTTGCGGAAAACCGTGCAGCAGGACCAGCACAGGTTTGTCGCTCTGCCAGTCCAGTGAACGCCTGAAGGTGACCGGCAGGCCCTGAACGCTCAGAGTCTGTTTTTCAAAACCCGCGAACCAGGCCACGCCTCAATCCACCTTGGCGCCGGAGGCCTTGACCACGGCCGCCCATTTCTTGTGTTCGGCCTCGATCAGCGCCGCAAACTGGGCCGAGGTGTTGCCGCTCGGAATGGCCCCTTGGGCCTGCAGCTTTTCTTTGATGGCAGGCGTGTTCAGGGACTTGGCCACTTCCTGCTGGATGCGGTTGACGATGTCCATGGGTGTGCCCGCCGGGGCCAGCAGGCCAAACCAGCTGCTGGCTTCAAAACCCTTGAGGCCAGCAGCCTCTTCGATCGTCGGCAACTCGGGCATGGCCGATGAACGCTGGCCGCTGGTCACGGCCAGTGCCTTGAGCTTGCCGCTTTTGATGAGCTGCATGGCCGAGGGCAGGTTGTCGAACATCACATCCATGTTGCCCGCGGCCAGGTCCATCAGCGCAGGGCCGGAGCCCCGGTAAGGGATGTGCGCCATGAAGGTGCCGGTCTGGCTTTTGAACAACTCACCCGCCAGGTGGATGGATGTGCCGTTGCCGCTGGACGCCATGTTCAGCCTGCCGGGGTTGGCACGGGCGTATTTGATGAAGTCGTTGACCGTGTTGATCTTGTTAGCCACGGCCTTGTCGGCGTTGATCACCATCACGTTGGGCACACCGGCCACCAGTGTCACAGGCACGAAGTCCTTGAAGGGGTCATAGGGCAGCTTGGCGTACAGGGCGCGGTTTATGCCGTGCGTGCCCACGGTGCCCATGAGCAGGGTGTAACCATCGCCAGGCGACTTGGCCACCACCTCGGCCCCCAGGTTGCCGCCAGCACCAGCTTTGTTCTCGACCACGAACTGCTGGCCAAAGGCTTTGGACAGCTCAGGCGCCACAGCACGGGCCAGGATGTCAGTGGTGCCACCGGGTGCAAAGGGCACAACAATCTTGACGGGTTTGGTGGGCCAGGCGCTTTGTGCCCAAGCCAGAGGCGAAGCTGCCAACCAGGCTGCGGCAGCGACACCACCCAGGATGTGACGACGGTTGGATACGAGGGTCATGCAAGTCTCCTGACAATGCCCCCATGATGCCACCGCACAGGCCCAATGCTGTCACGGCGGGGGCACAAAGCCCAGGCTTTAAGGGTTTGTCAGGAGCTGTTGCAGCTGTGGTTTGAGCACTTTGCCCAAAGCGCTCTTGGGCAGGCCATCCATGAACACCACGCGGCGCGGCAGCTTGAAGCGCGCAATGCGCGACTGCAGGTGCGCCAGCACGGCTTCGGCGCTCAGGGCCTGGCCTGCTGCATCTGCGCTGCGCACCAGCACCGCCACAGGTACTTCGCCCCAGCGGGCATCGGCCACGCCAACCACCGCGCTCTCGGCCACACCGGGCAGAGTCACCAGCTGGTTTTCAATTTCGGCCGGGTAGATGTTTTCGCCGCCCGAGATGACCATGTCCTTGCTGCGGCCCACGATGGTGATGCAACCGTCTTGGGCGCGCTGGCCCAGGTCACCCGAGTGGAACCAGCCGTCGTGCAAGCCGATGCCGGTCATGCCTTGCGCGCTCCAATAGCCGCGCATCAGGTTGGCAGCCCGCAGGCAGACCTCGCCGGTTTCACCGGGGCCAACTTCCTGGCCTTGTGCGTCGATCAGTTTGACCTGCGCCTCGGGTTGCGGCCAGCCCGAAGCGCCCACGCGCGCAATGGCGTCCGGCAAGCGCAGCACGATGGACACAGGGCCTGTTTCGGTGGTGCCATAGACCTGCCCAACCGGCACGCCGCGTGCGTGCAGTGTTTCGAGGTACGCCACGGGCACGGTCGACGAGCCGGTCATCACACCGCGCAGGCAGGCGAGCGAGGTATCGGCCCAGCGTGGGTCTTCAAACACGGCGCGCATGGTGGCGGGCACCAAGAGCGACAGCGTGGGGCGGCTGGTGTTCATTTCATCGAGCCAGGCCGCGGGGTCAAAGCGCGGGTGCAGCACCACCTCGATGCCTGCCAGCAAAGCGGGTAGGGTCTGGATGCACAGGCCGCCCACATGGAACATCGGCAGCGTGGACAGCACCTTGTCCCCGGGCACAAAGTCGTGCGCCCAGGCACTGGCACGCGCATTGGCCAGCAGTGCCGCCTGCGTATGCACGGCGCCCTTGGGCACGCCGGTGGTGCCCGAGGTGTAGACCAGCAGCAGCGGCAGATCGCTCTTCACGTCTGGCAGTGGCAGGCCGCGTGGTGAGGCGGTGGTGATCAGGGCGTCGTGGTGCGTGTGCCGCAGGTCCGCGCCTTGAAGCGCATGGGCTGTGTCGGCGTGGTGGGTGTCGTGCACCAGCAGGCGCGGCTGGGCATCCCCCATGACCTGCTGCAGCTCGGGCACGGCCAGGCGAAAGTTCAGCGGCAAAAAGACCGCGCCCAGGCGGGCACAGGCGACCAGCGTGACCAGTTGCAGTTCGTGGTTAAAACCGAGCCAGGCCACGCGGTCGCCCGGCTGCACACCCCAGGTGGACTGCAGGTGCGCGGTGACGCGCTGCACACGGCGCCAGAACTGGGCGAAGTCGTAGGCGAACGTGCTGCCGGGTTGGCGCTCGTCACCCCGGAAGGTCATGGCGGGCTGCGTGCCGCAGTCCTGCGCTAGCTGCGCAAAACGGGCCGCGAGGGTACTGGTTTCGTCGTCCAGCATCACTCGTCTTTTTCGCCGGGTTCGTACAGCGCTTCGCGGCCGATGCGGTCCATGCACAACTCGGCTGTCCAGGGCAGCATGAGCGAGCCGCAGCGTGCATCGCGGTACAGGCGCTCCAGCGGCAGGCTTTTGAGCATGGACTGGCCGCCGCAGGTGCGGATCGCCAGGCGGGCGATGTCTTGCGCGTTTTCCATGATGGTGTACTGGGCGGCATAGGCGCGCAGGCGGGTGGACTTGCTCGGGTCGACCTTGGCATCTTCAATGGCGCGCAGAAAGAGGTTGCGGGTTTGTTCGAGCTTGATGAACATCTCGGCCACGGCAATCTGTTTGGTCGCGAACTGACGGCGCTTGATCGGGCCGGTGCCCGGGATCTCGCCGCGCAAATAGGCCACAGTGAAGTCGTACGCCGCTTGCGCGATGCCCATGTAGGTGGGCGACAGCGTCATGAACATGTGCGGCCAACGGCTGGCGGCCTGGAAGTACAGGCCCTGCGGCATGAGCGCTGCGTCGTCGGGCACGAACACGTCCTTGAAGATCAGGTTGCGCGACACCGTGGCGCGCATGCCCAGCGGGTCCCAGTCGCCTTCGACCGTCAGGCCTGGCGCGGTGCGCGGCACAGCCAGGTAGAGCGTGTCGCGGCGCGAGAGGTCAGCGCCCTCCTTCTTTTCGGTGCACAGCACGCCAAAGAAATCGGCAGCGTCGGACAGCGAGGCGAAGATTTTTTTGCCGTTGACCTTCCAGCCGCCCTCGACCTTGACGGCCGTGGTGCCGAAGGGCATGGCCCCCGCAGCGGCAGCGCCCCCTTCGGAGAAAGGCTGTGCGTAGATCGCGCCGTCTTTCACCACGCGGGCAAAGTGCGTGGCCTGGTGCGTGCGGTGGATGGCGCGCTGCTCGGGCGTCATCTCCAGATCTTCAGACAGCAGGCCACTCCAGAGCATGGTGCAAACGTGCATGTTGAAGGTGAGCGCGGTGGCGCCGCAGTAGCGGCCAATCTCGGCCGAGACCATGGCATACGTCGCGTAATCGGCGCCGTGGCCGCCATGCGCTTCGGGAACGCACAGCGCCAGCAGACCCGAGTCACGCATGTCGTCGTAGTTAGCGAACGGGAACTGCGCGTCACGGTCGAGCTGCGCCGCACGCGGGGCGAACTTGTCGCGGCCCAGCTGGCGGGCCAGTGCCATCAGTTTTTGCTGTTTCTCGGTCAGGGGGTAGTCGTCGCCACAAATCGGCATGGTGGCAGGCATGGTCTTGTCGGTCATGGAAGGCTCCGAAGGAAAGGCAGCAATGCGTTGAAAAAACTGTCGGGTTGCTCAAAGGTCAGCAGATGGCCCACGCCGTTCAGGCACTGGTATTGGGCGTTCGGGATCTTGTCGGCCATGCGCTGCACCACGGTGGGTGCGGCGGTGCGGTCATGTTCGGCGGCAATGCACAGCGTGGGTACGGTGATGGTGGGCAAGGCAGCACGCTGCTCGAACTGCACCAGCGCACCAAGCGCAGCCTTGTAGCCCGCAGGCGTGATGGAGCCCATGCAGGCCTTGGCCTGTGCGAGGCCCGGACCGTTAAAGCCAGGGGCCACCATGGTCGGGATCAGGCCTTCGGCCACATCGGCCATGCTTTGGCCTGCCTCCAAAGGCGCCAGGCGCTGCGCAATGAATGTCTGCTGGAAGTCGCCGCTGCCATGACCAAAGGCCGGACTGCTTGCCGCCAGCACGAGACCTGCCACGCGCTGCGGGTGGCGTGCCCACATCTGCAACGCCACCATGCCGCCCAGGCTGTGCCCCACCAGCACGGCTTTTGACAGACCATGCGCATCCATCAGTGCGGCCAGTGCGTCGGCCAGGCCATCAAAGTTGCAAGGGTCGATGGCCGGGCTGTCGCCATAACCGGGCATGTCCCAGGCCAGACTGGTGTAGCCTGCTTGGGCGCAGGCTTGCTGGATCGGCGCCCAACTGCTGGCGCGCCCGCCAATGCCGTGCAGGAAAACCAGCGTGGGCTTTGTAGGAGCCGCGCCCTCGCGGCGATCAGACGTACTTTTCGCGACGAGGGCGTCGCTCCCACAAGTCATCTCAGGACTCATCGCGATAGGGGCGTCGCTCCTGCAAGGGAAAAGCACGCAACCGGGAATCATGCTCATGCCAGTGCCGCGCTCACGACCTGGCCCGCATCGACCACCACCGTGTCGTCGAGCCGAATGGTGCAGCCGCGCATGGGCAGGTCAAAGTGACCCAGCGTGTGGCGGCCCGCCACCTCGTTGGCGCCGGTCGAGTACAAAAAGTTGCCTGCAAAGGCCCGCAGCTCGGTGCCGTTGCAGTCGCGCTTGTCGTAAAACGCCATGGCGTCCCAGCGCGCCGCCGGGTTCAGGCCAAAGCCCACATGCGAGACCGCGTAGGCGGCGCGGTGGCCTTCGGCGTCTTCCCAGGCTTTCCAGTAGCCGCGCATCATGTCCACATCGACGCCCAGGCCTTCAATGGCCACCACGCTGTCGTTCTCGATCGTCAGGCGGATCGTGTCGCGCAAATAAGTTTTGAAGGTCAGGTTCACATCGCCGGGGGCCATGACCAGTGTGCCGTTGACACTGCCCGCGGCCGGGAACGCCAGCGCCAGCCCAGCAGGCCAGTGCGACACCATGCCCGGCTTGGGGCAAAAGCCCCACACACCGCCGACCACAGCCTGCTTGTCGCCATGTTTGAGGTTCACGCGCAGGTCGGTGCCTGCGGCAGACGTCACATGCATCTGCTGCGTACCACGCAGTTTCTTCATGGCAGCGCGCACCACCCCTTCGAGTGCCGGATCGGGCACGGTGCGCTCCAGGATTTCAGGGTGTTCGTTGGACACCATCAACAGGCGCGGCATGTGGCCATCCACGCCTTTCATGATGGTGGGCAACTCGGGGGCGTGCAGCAGACCTTCGACCGTGCAGTCCACCACCATGTCGGCCCGCGCCAGCGCAGCCACCACCGGGCCCAGCTGACCGATGGCGTCGCTCGCGCCAGTGGAGCGCACCGGGGCCGGTGCGGTCAAGGGCGGCGTGGTCAGGGTCAGCTCGAACACATGGGCGCCCATGGCCTCCAGCGCGAGCCGGGCCAAGTCCACATTGACCCGACGTGATTGGGTCTCGGCCAGAATGGCCACCACTTCGCCCGGCTGCACCTTGCACAGCGTGAAGGTGCGTGTGAAGGCCGCGAGCCACCGGTTTTCGATTCGTTCCACGAGCATGCTTGTCTCCTTGGCCTGCAGCCTTGAACGGCTCATCTGCAGACATGAATGAACAGTTTATATGAAAATTCATGTAATTCAACTATGATCAACCCATGCGCAAAGCCCCCCCAGCCCACATCAAGGCCCTGAGCCCGAACTTCGAGACCGCCCACTTCCGGCAAGCGCTTTCGCGCTTTGCCACCGGCGTGACCGTGGTCACCACCCACGCGCCTGATGCACAAAAAGGCGACCGCCACAGCAGCAGCTTTGTCGGCATCACTGCCAGCTCCTTCAATTCGGTGTCGCTGTCACCACCGCTGGTCTTGTGGAGTCTGGGTTTGCACGCGGGCAGCCTGCCGCTGTTCCATGCGGGCACGCATTACGTGATCAATGTGCTGGCAGCCGATCAGCTGGACTTGTGCAAGCGCTTTGCCTTCGGCAAAGGCGACCGCTTTGCCGACACCGCCTACACACTGGGCCAGTCGGGCCTGCCCATCCTGGACGGGGCGCTGGCCTGGTTTGAATGCCACAACCGCAGCCGCTACGAAGAAGGCGACCACGTGATTTTTGTGGGCGAGGTGGAACGCTGCGGCCTCCAGGACGGCGGTGCCCCGCTGGTGTTCCAGGGCGGCCAATTCAGCACGACCCAACCCCTGCCATGAGCGCCACGCCAGGCTTTGTCGACGACTACCTGGCTTACCTGCTGGCGCGCGCCAGCCATCTGATTTCGAGTGAATTCCACGCGGTGGTCGAAGCCAGCGGCCTGAGCCTCATGGAGTGGCGCGTGATGGCCAGCCTGTCAGGCAAAGACACCCTGAGCGTGGGCGAGCTGGCCGACATCGTGCTGGCCAAGCAACCCACCGTGACCAAGCTGGTCGGCCGCATGGCCGAGGCCGGCTGGGTCAAGCGCGTTGACGCCCCACACGACAAGCGCCAGTCGCTGGTGAGCCTCACGCCAACGGGACGGCGCAAGGTCAAGCCCTTGCTGGCCCAGGCCCGGGCGCACGAAGCACAGGTTGTGACAGAGATCGGCAACACCGAAGTGACCCAACTCAAGCACGTTCTGGAACACTTGATCGAGGGACGGTCATTATCCACAAGCGATCCACTCAAGTGAGTGATTTCTGCCCCTCGGATGCCGTCGCATTGAACTGGTTTTTGTGCCATCTTGAAAATGCACTCAACTCGGAAAACCCGAGGAGTAACGCGACCTCTGACAGGCTTTTTGTGCCGTTCTGGCGGTAGCTGACCAGCAGATCGCTGCGCATGCTGTTGACCAGGGTTTTGAAGGTCGTGCCTTCAGCAGCCAGATGGTTGGCAATCGTTCGGCGGTCCACGCCGAGGTGCTGCGCCACCACCTCAACCTTGCAGTGCCCACGGGGCAGCAGCAACACAATCAGGCGCCGAACCCGCTCCGACATCTTGGCGTTGACGCCCATTTCCCGCTCCAGCAGTCGCTGGGAATACTGGGCCATGACCGGATCGGCGCCCAGGTTGGGGGCGGCCAGATCCTTGGCATTGCAGACGATGTCGTTGAACTCCTGACCAAAGGCGATGTGGCTGCCAAAAATGCGCCGGTGAGCCTGTGTGTTGCCAGGCGCTGGATGCCTGAAGGTCACCAGTCGAGGTTCCCAGCGTTCACCCAGAAAAATCTGCAGCATGCGAAACAGGGAGCACATGCCCATCTCAATGGCTTGGGGTGTAGGGCCACCCCCCTCCAGCAGGAGTTCTTCACGGATGATGACGAGGTCTCCTGACTCCACCAAGGAGACAGAAAAAGCCTCAGCGTGCGTGTGCATGTAAGTCACCGAGGTTTCGAGCGCATGCCTGAGCGTGGGTTGATCGCGCAGCAGCAGACCCAATGGGCCCAAGTTGGACAATCGCCGTGAAGCCGCCATGCGCAAACCAAAACCTGGTTCCTTGGCGCGTCGTGCCGCCAGCTCCAGCAGTTCGCCGACAGATGCCGCAGGCAGCCTCAGATCAGGCTCGCTCAGGCAGCGCGGCGACAGGCCAACTTCATCCACCAGCGCCCGGGCATCCAACCCGCATTCGCGGGCCACTTGCTCGAAATTGGTCAAGGTGGCAGCACGTAAAAAAGCAGTCATAGGGGCTTTCACTGATTTCCCGAAATGTCAAACAATTTTCCCGTTTTGTCAATCAGAAAGAACTGCTTGTCCAGAGAATTGCGCTCATGGTGCCTGGATACCCCCTGCACCGAGACCACCGATACAGAGGAGTCATACATGAAAGTCATTCCACTCACCTGCGCTTTGGGTGCCGAGATCCAGGGCGTCAATCTGGCTGAAGCTGGCCGCAATGCCGATATGGCAGGCGAAGTCAAGGCTCTGCTGCTCAAGCACAAGGTCCTGTTCTCGCGTGACCAAGAGATGACCGACGCCGAGCATGCGGCATTTGCACGCATCTTTGGCGAACTTGAAAGCCATCCTCTGGCCCCCAGCACCGATTCAGAGCCCGGCATCATCAACATCTGGAAAACGCCTGACAGCCCACCCGAGCGTTACGAAAATGCTTGGCACCACGATGCCACCTGGCGCGAATTGCCGCCCATGGGCGCCGTGCTGCGTTGCCTCGAATGCCCACCCGTCGGTGGCGACACCATGTGGGCCAACATGGAACTGGCTTATGACCGTCTGCCTGACCACATCAAGGAAACCATTGAAGGTTTGAAGGCACGCCACAGCATGGAGGCGACTTTCATGGCGGCCAAGTCTGCCGAAGATCGATTGGCGATGAAAGCGCGCTTCCCGGACCCCGAGCACCCTGTTGTGCGCACCCACCCCGAAACCGGCAACAAGAGCCTGCTCACGGGCGGTTTCATGACGCATTTCACCAACTACCACACTGCACGCAATGTGCGCTTTGGTCAGGACTGGCAACCCGGTGCATCGGCCTTGCTGAGCTACCTGATCAGCCAGACCTTCATTCCCGAGTACCAGATGCGTTGGCGCTGGAGCCCGGGTTCGATCGCCATCTGGGACAACCGCTGCACACAGCATTACGCCGTGATGGATTACCCACCGTGTGTGCGCCGCATGAACCGCGCCACCATCCAGGGCGAGCGCCCGTTTTAAGGAGAACAGCATGGAACGCGAATTGGGTTTAGACCTCGAATTACGTCACGAATGGGCCAATCTGGGTGATGTGCGCTTGCACTACGTCACGGGTGGTCAGGGGCCGACCATTGTGCTGCTGCACGGCTGGCCCCAAACCTGGTACATGTGGCGCGATGTGCTGCCGGGTCTGATGCAACGTTACCGGGTGATCGCGGTCGACATGCGTGGCCTGGGTGACTCGTCACGACCCGCCACCGGTTACGACACACGCACTGTGGCACAGGACATCTGGCGCCTGATGACCGAGGTGCTGGACGAGCGGTGCTTCCATGTGGTAGCCCACGATTGGGGCGGACCGGTGGCTTATGCGCTGGCCGCCTTGCACCGCCAGGCGGTGATGTCCATGGCCATTTTTGATGCGCCTGTGCCCGGTGATGGCTCAGCGCTCACGGCCATGGGGCGCTGGCACTTTGGCTTCCACGCCGAAAGCGATTTGCCCGAGGCCCTGATCGAGGGTCGCGAAGACATTTACCTGCGCCACATGTTCAGCAAAGCCGGTGCCCGGCCCGATGCGATTTCGGAAGAAGCCCAGCGTGAATACATCCGGGCCTACTCGCAGCCCGGTGCGATGCGCGCTGGTTTCAACTACTACCGCGAAATGCCCCGCAATGCGCGGGACAACAAGGCCTTCATTGCACAAGGCAAGCTGCAAATGCCCATTCTGGTGTACGGCGGCGGCAACAAGATCGTGGGTCGTTCCATGTATGCCGTGGATTCCTGGCAGCGTGTGGCCTCCGATGTGCGTGGCGGCGTGGCAGAAGGCTGCGGCCACTGGATTCCGGAAGAGCGCCCCGCCTGGGTGGTCGAGCGTCTGATGGAATTTTTCACCGACGTCGATGCAGGCCGTGCAGCAGCGGCCAGTGCACCCCGGCCTGCACTGGCAAAGACCGTCTCTGCCGCTTCCAAAAATTTACCCGCCCCCACCACTCAAAAGGCAAACGCCATGTTCCACGAAACCATTGACACTGCGCTCATCGACGTTGAAGCGCTTCCCTGGATGCCTTTCTCGCCCTACAGCGAAGAGATCTTCCTCAAACTCATCAAAGTGGACCCCATTCGCGGCGAATGGACCACGCTGTTGAAGTTGCCTCCGTATACCGAACTGCCGATGCACCACCATTCCGGCACCGTGATGGTGTGGACAGTGACTGGAAGCTGGCGCTACAAAGAACACAACTGGGTCGCCAACGCTGGCAGCTTTGTCTTTGAAACGGCCGCTTCGCGTCACACGCCTGTCACTGTGGGCGATGAAGAGGTCATCACGCTCAACATCATTCAGGGCGATTGGAACGTGATGTCTCCCGAAGGTGCGGTGCTGGCCATTGAGAACTGGAAATCCATGGTGGATCGTTACGTCAATTTCTGCAAAGCACAGGGCCTTGAAGCGATCGACGTGACCAGCTTCAGCGCGTAAAGCGCAGACAATCGCGTCGGTCAAGGCTCACCATTGACCTGACTCACTTCAGAAAATAACGAGGAGACAGACATGCGCCAACCCTTTAACCTTCGTCGCCACTGGCTTCAAGCAGCGGGCATCAGTGCCTTGTTGCTGGCCGGATGGCCTGTGCAGGCCCAGAACTATCCCGACAAGCCCGTTCGCATCGTCGTCGGCGGTCCGGCCGGTGGTGCGGCCGACGTCACGGCCCGTCTGCTGGCCGAAAAAATGTCACCCGTACTGGGGCAGCCCGTTCTGGTCGACAACAAACCCGGCGCAGGGGGCTTGCTGGGCATTCAGGAGTTGCTCAAATCACCGCGTGATGGTTACACCTTGATGGTGAACATCAGTGGGGTGGTCTCTGAAGTGCCGCATGCGATCAAAGTTCCTTTTGACCCTTTCAAGGTCTTGCAACCGCAGGTTGAAATGGCGCGAGGCGGTCTGGTGCTCGTCACCAATACCCAGACAGGTGCACAAAACCTGGACGGCTTCATCAAGTACGTCAAGGCCAACAAGGACAAAATCAGTTTTGCGTCCTACAGCGCGGGCACCGTTTCGCACACGCTGGGGCTGGAGCTGAACAAGGCAGCAGGTCTGGACATGGTGCACGCTGGTTACAAAGGCTCACCACCCGCTTTGCAGGATCTGATTGGCGGCAGCGTTCAGGCGATGTTCGATGGCGCGGGTAACGTGTTGCCGCACGTCAAATCGGGCAAGCTCAAGGCATTGGCAGTGACTTCACCGCAACGCATGAGTCTGTATCCTGAAGTACCCACATTCGCCGAGCTGGGCTACAAGGATCTGACGGAAATTGTGTCCATCATGCTGTTCACCACGCCTGACCTGCCAGCCCCCATTCAGGCCAAAGTGCGCGATGCAGCTTTGAAAGCGTTGCAGGACCCCAAGCTGCGCGAAACCTACAACAACCTGGGCATGGCGATGGGCACATCGGCCACACCCGATGAGTTGATGGCGGGCCTGCGTGCCGCCTCGGACAAACAAGGGGCCATGCTGAAATCGATTGGTTTCAAGATCGAATGATGCTCCATGGATCCGGGTCTGTCTGGTTACAGAAATTTGAAAATCATGTGAACTGGTGGCCCGGCATTCTGGTGTGCACTGTCGTGGCCGTGGCAGCGCGCTTCGTGTCCGAACACTACGGTGCGCCGGTCATGCTCATGGCGCTCCTGCTGGGCATGGCGCTCAACTTCCTGTCGGTAGAGGGCGCCTGCAAACCGGGCATCGAAGTCACAGCGCGGCAGGTGCTGCGCATCGGTGTGGCACTGCTGGGACTGCGCATCACGGTGGCGCAGGTCACGGCGCTGGGCTGGCAGCCCATGCTGACCGTGGTACTGGCGGTGGCGTTCACCGTGGTGCTCGGTGTGACACTGGCACGCTGGATGGGCTATCGGGTGTTTTTTGGCCTGCTGACCGGCGGTGCTGTGGGCATTTGCGGCGCTTCTGCTGCGCTGGCCATTTCAGCGGCGCTGCCCCATCACCCGCTCAAGGAAAAGGCCACATTGCTGACCGTGATCGGTGTGAGCACCCTGTCTACGCTGGTCATGGTGCTTTACCCCATGGTGACCCAGTGGCTGAGCTTGACGGATGCACAGGCCGGGTTCTTCATCGGTGCCACCATCCACGACGTGGCGCAGGTGGTGGGGGCCGGGTACAGCATTTCGCAGGAAGCGGGCGACATGGCGACCCTGGTCAAACTCATGCGCGTGGCCATGCTGCTGCCCGTGATCGCTTTGGTCTCGTGGGTCACCGCACGCCACATGGCTGCCGAAGGGGATGACCAGGCCCAGATGCAACGCCCACCTTTGTTGCCTGGGTTTGCGGTGGCATTCGCCTTGCTGGTCATGGTCAACAGCACCGGATGGGTACCACCAGCCGTGGTGCAGGCTGGACAGATCACCTCTCAGTGGTGCCTGATCGCGGCCATGAGCGCCATCGGCATGAAAACCCACCTCAAGGAGATGGTCAACGTAGGATGGCGACCGGTGGTGCTGATGCTGATCGAAACCCTCGGATTGGCTGCGTTCGTCTACCTGCTGCTTTGAAGTCCGTCACAGCCTGAAGCAGAGAGACCCGAGTCACTCCGGCACCACCGCCGTGACTTCGATTTCCACTTTGGCCCGGTCTTCCACCAGATCAGCCACCTGCACCAGCGTCATGGCCGGGTAGTTCTTGCCCATGACCTCCTGGTAGACCTTGCCCAGTTCGCGTCCACGTGCCAGGTACTCTTTCTTGTCCTTGGCGTACCAGGTCATGCGCACCATGTGCTGCGGGCCGGCGCCTGCACAGGCGAGCGTGTCGACGATGTTTTGCAGGGCCTGGCGGCACTGGGCGACGAAGTCGTCGGTCTCGAACTGGGCCTGACCGTTCCAGCCGATCATGCCCGCGACAAACACCATGCGGCCACGCGCTTCGATACCGTTGGCATAGCCTTTGGCGGGTGCCCAACCTTCGGGTTGCAAGACGTTGAACATGGCGGTCTCCTCAAGAAATTTGACGCAGCTTGAAGCGCTGCAGTTTGCCGGTTTCGGTGCGCGGCAAGGCGTCCAGAAAGACCACCTTGCGCGGGTATTTGAACGGGGCGATGGTTTGCTTGACGTGTTCCTGCAAAGCTTTTTCCATGGCCGCATCGCCCATGTGGCCGGGCTTGAGCACCACATAGGCCTGCACGATGTGCCCCCGGTCCTCGTCGGGCATGCCGACCACGCCGCATTCGGCCACGGCCGGGTGTTGAAGCAAGGCACCTTCCACCTCCGGGCCAGCGATGTTGTAGCCGGCCGAGATGATCATGTCGTCGTTGCGCGCCTGGTAGCTGAAGTAGCCATCGGCGTCCATGACAAAGGTGTCGCCGGGCAGGTTCCAGCCGTCTTTCACATAGTCCTGCTGGCGCGGGTCGGCCAGGTATTTGCAGCCTGTGGGCCCACGCACCGCCAAACGCCCCACGGTGCCGGGTGGGACGGGTTGCATGTCGTCGCCCACGATCTGCGCCACATAGCCGGGCACCACCTGGCCGATGCTGCCAGGGCGAACTTGCGCACCCGCGCTGGAGATGTAGATGTGGATCACTTCGGTGCCGCCAATGCCATCGGTCATCTCGATGCCGGTGGCCTGCTTCCACAGTTGGCGTGTGGCGTCGGGCAAGGCCTCGCCTGCCGAGACGGGGTGCTTCAGGCTCGACAGGTCAAAGCCTTGGGCCATCGTCGCCATCTGGCGGTACATGGTGGGCGCGGTGTAGCACTGCGTGACGCGGTATTTGGCGATGGTTTGCAGCAGCGTATCGGGTGTGTGTTTTTCCAGCAGCACAGTACTGGCACCGTGACGCAGCGGAAACGCCAGCAGACCACCCAGCCCGAAAGTGAAGGCAATCGGCGGCGTGCCGCAGACCACGTCGTTTTCAGTCATCTGCAGGATGTGGCGCGGGAACAGGTCACACATGGCCAGCACATCGCGGTGGAAGTGCATGGTGCCCTTGGGCTTGCCGGTGGTGCCGCTGGTGAAAGCGATCAGGCACACATCGTCACGGCTGGTGGGGTGGGCGGTGTACGCGCCACTTTGCCGTGCCATGCGTTGCTCCAGGCCATCAGGGGCATCGCTGCGGAACAGCACCAGCTGCTGCAAGCTGGCCGTGTGGCTGGCATGACCGGGCGTCATGCAGTGCTGCAATTCATCGGCCAGCAGGCTGTCGCACAGGGCAGCGCTGACCTCGGCTTTGTCGATGATCTGGGCCAGCTCGCCCGCACGCAGCAGCGGCATGGTGGGCACCGCAACAAGCCCCGCCTTGAGCGCACCCAGCAGACAAGCCGCCATCATCGGGCTGTTGCCGCCGCGCAGCAAAATGCGGTTGCCGGGCACGAGGCCCATGTCCTGGGTCAGGACCTGAGCGATGCGGTCGGTCTTGGCCTGCAGCTGGGCATAGGTCCAGCTGAAATCCCCCCCGCCCGTGTGGAAGTCACTCACGCCGTGCAGCGCGATGCGATCACCTTGGCCTGCACGCACATGGTGGTCCACCAGTTCCACCGCACAGTTGAGCTGGTCTGGGTAGTCCAGCTCGGGCCGATCCGCCATGAACACGGGCAGCTGGTCCTTCGGCGGCAGTCGGTCACGCGCAAAGGTGTCGGTGTGGCTGCTGGGCAGCAGTTGGTTCCAGTCGCTCATGTCAACCTTTCAGCAAGTCCTTGCCAATGATCAGCTGCTGCACTTCGGTGGCGCCTTCGTAAATGCGCAGCGCCCGGATCTCGCGGTACAGCGACTCGACCATCACGCCTTTTTTGACGCCCATGCCGCCGTGCATCTGCACAGCCATGTCGATGATCTGCTGCGCATTTTCCGTCGCCGTCATCTTGGCCATGGCCGCCTCGCGGGTGATGCGCCCGCCCTGGTCACGCAGCCAGGCGGCGCGATACGTCAAGAGCGTGGCAGCGTCCAGCATCGTGGCCATCTGCGCGATCTTGGTCTGGGTGATCTGAAAGTCGCCCAAGCTCTGCCCAAACATCTTGCGCGAACGCGCCCAGGCGATGGACTCGTGCAAGGCACGCCGCCCAAAGCCCAAAGCGGCAGCCGCCACCGAGGTGCGGAACACATCGAGCGTGGCCATGGCGACCTTGAAGCCCTGACCTGCTTCGCCAATGCGCTGGTTCGCAGCCACCTTGCAGTTGTCGAATTTCAGCGTGGCCAGCGGGTGCGGGGCGACCACGTCGATGCGCTCCTCGATCGACAAACCCGGCGTGTTGGCGTCGACGATGAAAGCGGTGATGCCGCGTGCACCGGGTGCCTCGCCCGTGCGGGCGAACACCACATAAAAGTCGGCAATGCCGCCGTTGCTGATCCAGGTCTTGCGGCCGTTCAGCACATAGCCGTCTGCCGTGGCGGCGGCGCTGCACTGCATGGCGGCCACGTCTGAACCTGCATCGGGCTCGCTCAAGGCAAAGGCGCTCAAAGCCTGGCCCGAAGCCACTCGCGGCAGGTAGCGCTGCTTTTGTTCGGGGGTGCCCATGAGGCTGATGGCGCCGGTGCCCAGGCCCTGCATGGCAAACGCAAAGTCGGACAAGCCGTTGTGAAAAGCCAGCGTTTCGCGCAACAGGCACAGCTGGCGCGTGTCGATCACGTCCGATGCCGCACCATAGGCCGTACCCGACACCGCGTGCCGGAGCCAGCCGCCTGCGCCCAGCAGGCGCACCAGGCGGATGCATTCGGCGTCCACCGCATCGCGGCTTTCGTCGTGATGGGCATGTGCCAAGTGTTCGTTGCACCAGGCGTCGAGCCGCACTTTGAAGTCGCGGTGGCTGTCATCAAAAAAAGGCCAGTCGAGTTCTGGCGGATGGCTTGCTGCACGGTTGGACATGGCTCAGTCCCCCTCAAACACAGGCGTTTGCTTGGCCACAAAGGCGTGGTACGCCCGGTGGAAATCGTTGGTGGCCATGCAGATGGCCTGCGCCTGGGCTTCGGCCTCGATGGCTTCGTCCACGCCCATGTTCCATTCCTGTTGCAGCATCTTCTTGGTGATGCCGTTGGCAAAGGTCGGTCCGGCGACCAGCTGCGCGGCCATGGTCTGGGCTTCGGTCAACACCGTCTCGGATGTGCAGACGCGGTTGTAGAAGCCCCAGCGCTCGGCCTCCAGTGCGCCCAGACCGCGGCCGGTGAACAGCAGCTCGCTGGCGCGGCCCTGGCCAATGATGCGCGGCAAGAGCGCACACGCGCCCATGTCGCAACCTGCAAGGCCCACCTTGTTGAACAGGAAATAGGTCTTGCTGCGCTCGGTGCCGTAGCGCAGGTCAGATGCCATGGCCAGGATCGCGCCCGCACCCGCGCACACGCCGTCGATGGCGGCGACGATGGGTTGTGGGCAGGCACGCATGGCCTTGACCAGATCGCCCGTCATGCGGGTGAAGGCCAACAGGCCTGGCATGTCGAGCTTCGTGAGTGGGCCAATGATTTCATGCACATCGCCGCCCGAGCAAAAGTTGCCACCTTCGCCCGTGATGACCACGGCATGGATGTCGGGTGCGTAGGGCAGTGCGCGGAAGAAGTCGCGCAGCTCGGCGTACGAGTCAAACGACAGCGGGTTCTTGCGCTCGGGGCGGTTCAGACTCACCGTGGCCACACCGTCTTTCACGGACAGCAAAAAATGCTCAGGCTGGTAGCTCGCCATGGGCTGGTTGTGGCGGGGCAGCTGGTGCGGCTGGCCGGGCAGGTAACGTTGGCTCATGTCTTCTCCTCAGGATTTGTAGGGGTGCCGGACTTCAAGGTGCCCAGCAAGTTGTGCAGTTGTTCTTGTTGGCGTGCCGCCAGCGGCGACAGCAGCTCGACGACCCAGCCTTCGTGGGCCTGGGCCATGGCCGCGAAAGCGCTGCGCCCAGCCTCGGTCAGGCTGACGGTGTAGGAGCGACGGTCGCTGGCCTGCATTTGCCGCTGCACCAGTTGTTCTTTTTCCAGCTGGTCGACGATGCTGGTGACGTTGCCGCCCGTGACCATCATGCGGCGCGACAGCTCGCTCATCGACAAGCCTTGGGGCTCGCGTTCGAGTTGTGCCATCAGGTCAAAGCGCGGCAGCGTGATGTCAAACTGTTCGCGCAGGCGCTGGCGGATCGTGTCTTCGATGCGGGTGGTGGCCGACAGCAGGCGCAGCCACAAACGCAGCGAGGCGTGGTGGTCGGCATGCGCACGCACTTCCATGTCGGTCATGCCGTTCATCCCGCCAGCTCCCCGCCATCAATCGCAATGGACTGGCCGTTGATCGCGTCACTGCCCGCCGCGCACAGCCACAGCACGCTTTGCGCCACTTCTTGCGGCTGCACCAGACGCTGCTGCGGGTTGCTGGCGGACAGTGCCTGGCGCGCTTCGGCCTCGCTCTTGCCGGTTTTGCTCACGATGTTCTGCACCGCTTCGCGCACGATGTCGGTCTCGGTGTAGCCCGGGCAAATCGCGTTCACGGTCACGCCCTTGCGGGCCAACTCCAAGGCCAACGCTTTGGTCAGGCCGACCACGCCGTGCTTGGCGGCCACATAAGCGCTCACATAGGCATAGCCCTTGAGGCCTGCCGTGCTGGCGATGTTGACGATGCGCCCCGGTGTCCCGCTGGCTGCCGCTTCGAGCATGCCCGGCAGCACCGCCTGGATGCAGTGGTAGCTGCCCGTGAGGTTGACGTTCAGCATCTGCTGCCACAGTGCGGCATCGGTCTTGGCAAAGGGCGCGCTGTGCGCCTGGCCTGCGTTGTTGACCAGGATGTTCACCGGACCAAAGCGGGCTTGCGCCTGCTGCACCGCCGCGTGCACGGACTGTTCGTCCCCCACGTCCATGGGCGCGATCAGCACCGCCACGTCGGGCACTTGGGCACGCAGTTCTTCGGCTTGCGCTTGCAGTTTGTCCTGAGAGCGGCCGCACAGGGTCAGGCGGCAGCCCGCTTGCGCGAGCTGTAGTGCGATGGCCGCACCAATGCCTGCACCCGCGCCGGTGATGAGGCTGTGGCGGTTGTTCAGCATGCTTTCACCTCTGTAGGAGCGGAGCCCTCGCCGCGATGGACTTTTGTGGGAGCGGCGCCCTCGCCGCGATAGGCGCCCAATCGCCGCGAGGGCGCGGCTCCTACAATTTGATGCGGCATCTCAATCTCCTTTGGTCGCGGTTTGCAGGGCACGCTCACGGGCAAAGCCCGCTTCGAGCTGCGGCTTGCCCGACACATAGGCGCGGGGCCAGGCGATGTCCTTGAAGCCGATGCGCGCTGCTTCGGTCAAGGTCCAGGCCGGGTTGGCCAGATGTGGGCGGGCCACGGCGCACAGATCGGCGCGGCCTGCGGCCAGGATGCTGTTGACGTGGTCGGCTTCTGAAATGGCGCCCACTGCGATGGTGGCGATGCCCGCTTCCTGACGAATTCGATCGGCAAACGGGGTCTGGTACATGCGGCCGTAAGTGGGCTTTTGCTGGGCACTGACCTGACCCGACGAGCAGTCGATCATGTCGGCGCCTGCCGCCTTGAAGGCGCGGGCGATCTCGACCGCATCGGTCGGCGTGATGCCGCCTTCGACCCAGTCGTGCGCCGAGATGCGCACCGACATGGGCAGATCCTTGGGCCAGACGGCGCGCACGGCGGCAAACACTTCGAGCGGGTAGCGCAGGCGGTTGGCGAGCGCGCCGCCGTACTCGTCGGTGCGCTGATTGGTGAGCGGGCTGATGAAGCTCGACAAGAGATAACCGTGAGCGCAGTGCAGTTCCAGCCAGTCAAAGCCTGCTTGTGCAGCGCGCTGCGTGCTGGCCACGAAGTCGGCCGTGACGCGGTCCATGTCGGCACGCGTCATGGCACGGGGTACATCGCCATGATGCAGATACGGGATGGGCGATGCAGCGATCAGAGGCCAGTTGCCTTCTGCATCGCCTGCGGGCACGGGCTGATCCATGCCTGCGCCTTGCCAGGGGCGGCAGGTGGAGCCTTTAGGCCCTGCGTGACCGATCTGCAGGCCGATCTTGGCGTCTGACTTGGCGTGCACCCAATCCACGATCCTGGCAAAGTCGGTGGTCTGCTGCTCATTCCACAGGCCCGGGCAGCCGTGTGTGATGCGGCCATCGGCGCTGGGCGCGGTCATCTCGACCATCACCAGCCCTGCGCCGCCCATGGCGCGTGCGCCCAGGTGCACCAGATGGTCATCGCCCACGCGGCCGTCCTGCGCCATGTATTGCGCCATGGGCGACACCACCACGCGGTTCTTGAGCGTGACCGAGCGCTGCCTGTACGGCGTGAACATGGGGGGGCGAATGCCCGGTGTGGCCGTGCGGCCTGCGAACCAGGCCTCATAGCCTTCCAGCCAGGCCTTGTCACGCAGGCGCAAATTCTCATGACTGATGCGCTGGCTGCGGGTGAGCATGGAGTACATGAACTGCTCGGGTTCGAGCTGGTCGCAGTAGCGCTCGCCGCAGACCTCGAACCATTCCATCGCGTTCCAGGCGGCGTTTTGCAGGCGGATCACGTCGATCTCGCGCACGGCCTGGTAGTGCTGAAGCACTTCCGGGATGCGGTCGGCGGAGTCCCCCAAGGCCTTGAACTGGCGCACCAGCTCGATGGCGTCTTCGAGCGCGAGCTTGGTGCCCGAGCCGATCGCAAAGTGGGCGGTGTGCACCGCGTCGCCCATCAGGACCACATGGCTTTTGCCGTTGAAGTGCGACCAGTTGGCGCACTTGACGCGCTGGAAGTTGAGCCAGGCTGAGCCGCGCAGGTGGCGGGCGTTGGTCATCAGCTTTTCGCCTTGCAGATTTTTGGCAAAGAGCTTTTCGCAGAAGGCAATCGACGCGTCCTGGTCGGCCTTGTCCAGACCGTGCGCCAGCCAGACGTGCTCGGGGCACTCGACGATGAAGGTGGACGTCTGGTTGTCGAATTTGTAGACGTGCGCCTGGAACCAGCCGTGCTCGGTCTTCTCGAACAAGAAGGTGAAAGCATCGTACTGGCGGTTGGTGCCCAGCCAGATGTAGCGGTTGGGGCGCGTCACGATGTCGGGCTGGAAGACCTCGGGCAAGCGGCTGCGCACACGCGAGTTGATGCCGTCGCTGGCGATGATCAGGTCCGCATCGGGGAAGTCCAGATCGGACTGCACATCCTGCTCGAACAGCAGCTTCACGCCCAGTTGCTCGCAGCGCGCCTGCAGGATGTTGAGCAGCTTCTTGCGGCCGATGCCCACAAAACCGTGGCCGCCCGAGCGGATCACGCGGTCCTTGAAATGCAGCTCGATGTCGTCCCAGTGGTTGAAGGCCTGCTGCACCTCGTTGGCGGTCTCGATGTCCCACTGGCGCATGTTCTCCAGCGTCTGGTCCGAAAACACCACGCCCCAGCCAAAGGTGTCGTAGGGCTTGTTGCGCTCGACCACCGTGATGTCGTGGTGGGGGCCGAGTTTTTTCATCAGCAACGCGAAGTACAAACCCGAGGGGCCACCGCCAATGCACACGATTTTCATGTTCGCTCCTGCCAGCTGTGGGCTGGTTTATTTCATTTGAGCCTCAATATTTGAGGTTTAAAGTAATTTTGAGCGGTATTGGGCCACAAAGAATCAGGTCAAACCCTAGGCGCATGCCCCCTTGTCCGGATGGCAAGCCATGAAAAAACCCCGCCAGCAGGAGCATGGCGGGGTTCAGGGCAGAAAGACAGATGGCTGTCTGTTTTTATTTTTTGGCGCGGATTTTGGCCAATTCAGACTGGGTGTCTTTCCACAAGTCCATGCCGATGTTGGTCGCAATCGCGGCATTCACATGGGTCAGCTTGTCACGCATGCGGCCCACTTCGGCAGCAGGCAACTCATTGATCTGCATGCCTTTGGCTTTCAGATCTGCCAGGGCCTTGGCCGCTTCGTCACGCGTGTCCTTGCGCTCAAAGTCGCGGCTGGCACGGGCTGCGTCCAGCAGCACTTTTTGCTCGGCCTTGTTCAAGCCATCCCACCACTTCTTGCTCACCAGCACAATCCAGGGGCTGTAGACGTGGTTGGTGATGCTCAGGTATTTCTGAACTTCATAGAACTTGCTCGACAGGATGGTGTTGAACGGGTTTTCCTGACCGTCGACCGTGCCGGTCTCCAGCGCGGTGAACAATTCCGAGAAAGGCAGCGGAATCGCGTTGGCCCCCAGCAGTTTGAAACTGTCCAGATAGACGTTGTTCTGCATCACACGCAGCTTGACGCCACCCAGGTCTTCAAGCTTGCTCACCGGACGCTTGCTGTTGGTCAGGTTGCGAAAACCGTTTTCCCAATAAGACAAGCCGACCAGCCCTTTGTCCTGGAGCTTGTCCATGACTTTCTGGCCGATGGGGCCGTCCAGCAAGGCATCGGCTTCCTTGACGTTGCTGACCAGGAATGGCGTATCCCACAGCGCCATCTCTTTGGTGATGCCCACCAGCGTGGCAGTGGAGCCCACCATCATCTCCTGAGCACCGCCCACCAGGGCTTGCTGCATCTGCACATCCGAGCCCAGCGCAGCCGCACCGATGGCACGGATCTTCATCTTGCCACCTGAAGCTTTTTCAACCTGCTCGGCAAACACCTTGACCGCGCGGCCCTGGTTGCTCTGCTCGTTGAGGCCATAGCCAAAACGGATCAGGCGGGGTTTGAAGTCCTGTGCCACGGCAAGGCCGGACACGGCAATGGCCAAAGTGGCCAGCAAGACACGACGAAAGTTTTTCACAAGGGTCTCCTGTTTAAAAAATGAAACGCACAAACATTGAGTCAGGCCTCAGCGCATCCACTGCACGGGCAAGATCACAATCTGGGGAAAGATCACGAACAACACCAGAATCAGTGTGTAAGTGATCAGGAATGGGTTCACACCCTTGACCACCTGGTGCATGGACAGACGCCCCACACCCGCGACCACATTGAGCACGGTTCCGACGGGCGGCGTGATCAAGCCGATGGCGCCGTTGAGCACGAACATCAGACCGAAGTACACCGGATCAATGCCGGCCTTGACGGCGATGGGCAGCATCACAGGCGCAAAAATCAGGATCGTGGGCGTCAGATCCAGCGCCGTGCCGATCAGCACCAGCGCAACCATCATCACCGCCATCAACAGACGTGGACTGTCCACCAGCGAACCCAACCAGCCGGTGAGCACTGTGGGCAAATCGGCCAGCGTGATCATGTAGCTTGCCACCTGAGCACCTGCACACAGGAACATCACGATCGCCGTGGTTTTGGCGGCGCGCACCAGCACCGGCCCCACATCCGCCACCTTCATTTCCTTGTGGATCACCAGAGCCACCAGCAGTGCATAGAAAGCCGCCACGACGGCCGCCTCGGTCGGCGTGAACACGCCCGACTTCATCCCCCCGATGATGATGAGCGGCATGACCATGGCCCAGAATGCCTTGCGCGTCACGTTCAGGCGCTGGGCCAGTGGCAAGGACTGGCCTTGCGGCAAATCGATCTTGCGCAGCTGCAGCTTCCAGGCCACCACCAGGCCCACACCCATGATCAGGCCCGGCACGATGCCCGAGATGAACAAGGCAGAGATCGATGTGTTGGTGGTCACGCCGTAAATCACAAACGGCATGGATGGCGGAATGATCGGTGCAATGATGCCACCCGAGGCCAACAGGCCTGCGGAGGTGTGCATCGGGTAGCCCTGCTGTTTCATCATCGGCAGCAAGATGGTGGCCAACGCGGCTGTGTCGGCCAGGGCCGAGCCGCTCATGCTGGCCATCAGCACCGCAGCACCAATCGCCACAAAGCCCAGACCACCGCGAATGTGCCCCACCCAGGCCTGTGCCATGTCAATGATGCGGCGGCTGATGCCCCCCGTGTTCATCAACTCGCCCGCCAGAATGAAAAACGGCACCGCCAGCAACGGAAAGCTGTCCACGCCTGCCACCAGGTTCTGCGCCAGCAACTGGGTGTCCCAGAAGTCCAGCACCCAGGCCATGCCGGCCCCGGTCAGCACCAGCGCGAACGCCATGTTCAAACCCATGCCCATCAGGATGAGCATGCCCAAGGAAAAAACGACAAAGGCTTGTCCTTCTGCGCTCATGCTTTACTCCACATCCAGGTTTTGTTCGAGATCCAGGGACTGGTTGCGCACCAGCTCAACGGCCGCCATCACGCCGATCGCGATGGACGACAGCAGCACCGGCAAAGGCAGCAATGCCACCGGGTAGCCCAACACCACCGAAGTGGTGTCCATGCCCACGGCCACCTGCTGCCAAGCGCCCGCCCCCAGCAGCACACAGCCCAGAATGACCAGACAACGGATCAGCACCGTCATCATCCGAATCGCCATGCCCGCAGGCTTGAGCAAGCCCAGCAAACTGGTGAAAGCCATGTGCTCACCCGCCGGGTAAGCGGCCGTGGCACCGATGAACACCATCCAGACAAACAGCAACCGGGACAGCTCTTCGCTCGCGGCAATGCCGCTGCCAAAGCCATAGCGCAAGATGACATTGAAAAAGACCGCCACGGCCATCACGCCCAGGCAGCCGGCCATCAGGATTTGTGCGAACTTCTGCGCCCGCGATGTGTTGTCTTTCATGCGTTCTCCATTTCCAGCCATTGCTCCATGGCATTGATCAAATCTTTGAAACTCCGGGTCGCGTCCAGCGTGATCACCAAAGGCTCATCTGCAGGGCTCTCCAGCGCCTTGAATTGGGACGCCACCAGTTCAGGATTGAAGTAATGGCTGCTGCGGCTGGACACTCTGGATTTGGCCTGCTCCGGAGTCAGCTGCAGATGCACAAAACGCAGGTCGGGCTGCGCCTGACGCAAACGGTCACGGTAGGCTTTTTTGAGGGCCGAGCAGGTCATCACAAACGGCCCCGTTTGGCGCCCCATCTGCACCGCCAACGCGTCGAGCCACCCCGACCGGTCCTGATCGGTGAGGGCCTGCCCGTCGCGCATTTTCTGAACGTTCTCTGGCGGGTGAAACTCATCGCCTTCGATCAGCGCCCATGGGTGCGCCTTGGCCCACTCGGCCGCCAGACTGGATTTGCCGCAACCTGCCACGCCCATGATGACCAACTTGTTTTGCATAACCTTTGGTTTGAGATAGCGCTATCTCATCTGTGTAAAAAAAACACGCCAATGGCTTGCTCGCATACCACTGACGTCCACTTGAAAGAGTCTGTCGAAAAGTCTTGTTTGACTTTGCAATCAGCTTTAAGATAGCGCTATCTTATCGGCCAATTCAAACACCCCAATAAGTATTTACCCTGAATGACCGCATGACCCCCCGTAAACGCGCCACCGGAAAAGTCACCCTTGCAGATGTTGCACGACTCGCGCAGGTCAGTCCCATGACGGCCTCGCGTGCATTGCGGGGGCTGGACCGCGTGGCCAAAGACATGGTGGATCGGGTGCAACAGGCCGCCAGCCAGCTGGGTTATGTGCCCGACCCTGCGGCACGGGCACTGGCCTCGCAGCGCAGCCACCATGTGGCCGTGCTGATCCCCATGCTGTCGAACAACCTGTTCGTGGATGTGCTGGAAGCTATCCAGAAAACCCTGCGGCCACTGGGCTACCAGACGCTGATCGGCATCACCCATTACAACCCGCTTGAAGAAGAGCAATTGCTGCGCGAGCAACTGCAAAACCGGCCTGCCGGCATTCTGGTCAGTGGTCTGGAGCAAAACGCCAGCACCAGCCACATGATGATTAGCAGTGGCTTGCCCTGCGTGCACATGATGGAGTTGAGCCCCGATGCAGACACCTGCTGCGTGGGTTTTTCTCAGACACAGGCCGCGTCCACACTGACTCACCACCTGATCGGGCGCGGCTACAAACGCATCATGTTCGTCGGCTCGCAACTGGACTCGCGTACCCTGCAACGCCTGCAAGGCTGGCGGCACAGCATGCAAAGCGCCGGGATCTTCAGCCCTGAGCTGGAACTGCTGGACCCCTCACCCTCGTCCATGCAACTGGGCTACCAGATGCTCGGCCACATCCGCCAAAGCCACCCCGATGTGGATGCTGTGTTCTTCTGCAACGACGACCTGGCCCAGGGCGCGCTGCTGTACGCCCAGAGCCATGCGCTGCGGGTGCCACAGGACGTGGCGATTGCAGGCTTCAACGACTTGACCGGCAGCGAGCTGATGTCGCCCCCGTTGACCACGATCCGCACACCGCGTGAGGCCATTGGCACCCGCGCTGCGCAGATGCTGGTGCAGCTGATCGAGGGCACCGATCTGCCAGAAAACCAGATCGACGTGGGCTACGAGTTGATGGTGCGTCAAAGCACTTGAGTGCTTTTTGTGGTCAGCACCTGCGCGCTCAGGCAGGCGCCAGCATCGTGCCCCGGCACTTGCGAGCGCCGCACCGGCAGGCGTAACGCGCCTTGAGCGCCTCGGTCATGGGCTCGTCGCTCACCAGCCCATAGTCAAAGGTCAGCTCCTCACCACGGAATACAGGCCTGCGCGTCTTGATGAAGATGCGGCCACCAACCTCTTCAGGTTCGCAGTTGGGGCGGCACGAATGGTTGATCCATTTGGAGTCGTTGCCGTCCCGCACCGCATCGATCACCCGTTCATCGTCCAGCTGGAAATAAAACGTGTGGTTCGGATCCTTGGGATCGTGCGGGTGCCGGGCAATGGCTTCGGCCATGCTGATGAGCTCGCCCACGTACTCGATCACCGTCTCGCCTGCGGCCATGTGCCGCGCGGCGAACACGCCTTTGCCGTGCACTTCAGAGAAATGCACATGGATCGGATTGGCGGTGGACGGAGGGCTCAAAACAGGCTCACGCAAAAAACGGAGAAAACAGACGAGGACTGACTATAAAGACTTTGCCCGTCATCACGGCAGCGACAGTCCCGGGCTTCGCCGTCTGCTTTAATTTGCACACATTGCAGCAAACACAAAGGCAGACCGCTATGTCACTTGTCATGGGTTGGGATGAATGGGCCAGTCACGATGCCGTGAGCCTGGCCGAACGGGTCAGGCAAGGGGATGTGACGCCCGCCGAACTGGCACACCAAGCTGCAGCAGGCATTGCCAAAGTCAACCCCACACTGAGCGCCGTGGTGGAGGTGTTTGAAGACCTGCTGACCGACCCCACACGTGACGGCATGAACCCCGATGGGCCTTTTGCGGGGGTGCCCTACCTGATGAAAGACCTGGGCCCCACGCTCAAAGGCCGCTTGCAGGAAATGGGTTCGCTCTTGATGAAGGGCAACCGGGCCACGGCCGACAGCTACCTGGCCACCCGCATCAAGCAGGCCGGGCTGAACGTGATTGGCCGCACCACCACGCCGGAGTTTGGCGTCTGCAGCTCGGCCGAAAACCCGGCGGTGTACGTGACCCGCAACCCCTGGGATCTGGCATACACCACCTGCGGCTCGTCGGCAGGCACGGCGGCAGCCCTGGCGGCAGGCGTGCTGCCGCTGTCACACGCCACCGATGGCGGTGGCTCGATCCGCATCCCGGCGGGCTTCAATGGCAACATCGGCCTCAAACCCTCGCGGGGCGTGTTCTCGATAGCGCCCGCTGCATCCGACATCACCGGTTTTGTGTCGACACAGGGTTGCCAAAGCCGCACTGTGCGCGACACCGCCGCCTTTGTGGACCATTGCCGTGGTGGCGCACCCGGCGAGTTCATGCCTTATTGGTCTGCGCCCGAGCCCTACAGCACGCTCATCCAGCGCGACCCCGGGCGGCTGCGCATCGCCTTGTCGCACGAATGGGGCCACTACCGCGCTGTGCCGCACTTTGTGGCCGAACTCGAGCGCGTGGGCCGTTTTCTGCAAGGCCTGGGTCACCACGTCGAATGGGCGCTGCCCGAGGTCGATCTGGAAGCCGCGTTTGCGGCGCAGACCACCTGCTACATCAGCAACTTTGCGCAGACCATCACCAACCTGCTCAAGCCACTGGGGCTGGAGCGGCCCCCGACTGACTTGGTGGAGCCGATCAACATCAAGATCTGGGAAGAAGGCCTGAAAACCAGCTACGCCGAGCGCGCCCGCATGCAGGCCGTGTTCAACACCACCTCGCGTGGCTTTGGCGAGTTCTTTGAGCGCTGGGACATCATCCTGACGCCCATCACCGCCCTGCCCACGCCCAAGCTGGGCACGACCGAATACCTGACGATCAGCGACAACCCATCGGTGTACGACTGGTTCGAGAACCTCTGGCAAAACTTTGCCTACACCCCGCTGTCCAACCTGTGCGGGATCCCCGGCATCTCACTGCCCATGGCCACACAGGACAACGGCCTGCCTCTGGGCATCCATGCCCAGGCCCGCCAGGCCAACGATGGCCTGCTGCTGCAACTGGCGGCGCAGATCGAGCGGGCGCTGGGAGGCAAGTGGAACGAGGGTCGGCGACCTGGGGTGCATGTCGGCCAAGGGCAATGAAACGCACTGTCACACACCCGTCTTGTACTCGGGCGAAGCTTCGTGTCGGCCGACGCCCCCCCCCCGGATTTGATGCTGCTCGTTGAAAAGACAGTGCCGCAAGCGTTAGACTGGGGCGCATCTGCCACACACGCTTTATCCCTGTTTCATGAAAGAACAAAAGCCACTTGTATCTGCCGCCGAACTTGAAGCACTGATTCAGAATTGGGGATCTTCGCCTGACAAATCGATCGACAAGTTCTATATTGTCCGATTGGCGTTCAACGTGTCAGTGATGCTTTGTGGGGCGTTCTGGCTGCTGATGGATCCACTCGGCATCGCCCAGACACTCAGCTCGGACCCGGAGAACATTGAGCGTGTCGTGAGTTACCTGTATTTCAGAGGCTGGTTTATTCTCGGGATATTGATACTTGGCTTTTACTCTTACTTCAAAAACTGGTACCCGGCCATCGTATTCTGTTGCTGCCTGTTGCTTGGAGCCATGAATCTGGTTTCGGATTTATTTACCCTTTATCCAGAGCGATTGACCAAGCCTACGCCATTCTTCACGCTTCTTTTGCTTGTTCGTCTTTCGCTGCTGTGGGTGATGTACATGTCCATCAAAAACGTCAGCCGCATGCCTCATGCAAAGGACAGAATCAATGTCTTTTTGCCTTTCAAACGCACTGCGGGACACGTTGAATAACTTCCAGTGCTGGGAGCTGGCACCGCATCTGTCCGGATTTCGTCAACCCCGCACCACGGATGTGAAAAGTCATTGAGATTCAATTGTCAGTTGGCATCTTCAATGCATCTGTGGGCAGCAAACTGATCACCATCTTGGCGAAATACAGCATCACCAATGTCCCCACAAAGTCACCAAGTGCCATGACCGCGGTACTGGCCATGAAGTTGTCAGTTTGTCCCCGCCATGTGAACCAGAGCTGATGAAGCACCGGACTGAGAACAGCAAAGACGCCCGAAACCTTGACCAAAGTTGGGACCGTCAAATTTCCCAAGTCAACATCCAGCTTGATCTTGTCAATGCATACCAATCGCGCCAGCCAAGGCGCAAAGCCTGAAATGGATCCTGCACCGATGATCGTGGTCAAGTCGCCGTTGAATTGGTACTGGTAGCTGATGCAGATGGACGCCATGGCAATGCCGATGGCCCCCCATCCGGTAAAGATCAGGACACAAGCCAGACGCAACCCACTTGGAAGAAAAATCCAATTGACCGCCTCAGAATAGCCAAGCCCGGAGAAGATGGCATTGTTGAGCAAGAACAACAGATAGTAGGCCAGTGCCGTTCCCGCTACGATCGCCAGTCGTGTGCTCATATGTCTCTCAGTTTTTCTATGGATGGTTTTTCGTACCGAACAGAAGCAACGCGGATGAGACAAAAACTGCATCCATCATATCGCCGACATGGATCCCATGCGGAGGCCTCTCAAGGCGGGAGCTCCCCGAGCCTGAACGCATGGACTGACGGAGGGGCTATTCACTCAACGGGTCCTTTGAACGGATACCTGATCACCACTGAACAGTCACACTTGAACTGCTACCTTGAGGCTTCCAGTGATCACAGCAACCCGCTGGTTCCACTTCAGGATATGAATCCATACGTCCCACCCTGCGCTCCAGCGGTGGGAGACTGAAATAAGTTTGCCCACAACGGTAACCCGATGCCGTTGTGTCGGAAAACAATAAACAGGAGCAGTTCAGGCAGTTCTTGCTTGTTTCCTTTGCCATGTCAGGCGACTCGCCTGAACGGCAGCATGATGTTCATTCGGTCTTTGACCTCGGGCAGGCGACTGGCATTTTTGAGACACAAATAAGTCATCCACATGCCCACCATACGTATCAACAGCATGATGGTGACCCTGGGTGTTGGATGGGCAATGACATTTCCATACACATTGAAAAGGTCAAAAGCAAAGTTGACGCATGAGAGCAAGAATATGCCCAAAAATACAACGCCAAAATACCAGTCGTTGAAGTAAGCATAGGCTCCGACAGCCAACACCGTGAGCAAAAACCATCCTCGAAAATACAGGAAGCGCGCCATTCTCGTCGCATCGCCTGGACCTGCCTGCATATGGTTCACGACTGCATCTGTCCAAAACAGCAACCATACGGCATAGCTGCCTGTCAGCAAAAACAGATACCAGAATCGCAAGGGAAAGAATCTGTCAACGGATTGAGAAGGTGTTTCCCCCCAACCGATGATGAGGGCATCCAGTTCTGATGCACTGACAAGTGGTTTGTTTTCTTTCATGAAACTGACTGAAAGTATGTAAACGGTGCCTATTTATACACTACAAGGATCATCCAGGATATTGGTCTATACAAGCAGAAAGATGCTCAACCCCTGCCTCAAAACGATACTCTTGCATCAACCCCAACATCCACAGCCTGACTTTTGAGACATATCAGACATCCGATTTGAATGGCAACAAGATATTGAATCTATCTTTAACTTGAGGAATGCGGCTTACATTCTTGATGCACAGGTAGACGAACCACAATGCGGTAATACGAAGTAGCATGAACAAAGTCAGTCGTGATGTTGGCTGTGCCAGCTTTTCTGCGTAGATATTGAAAAGATCAAAAACAAAATTGACACTACCCAGCAACAAGATCACGCTGAAAGCAATCCCAAGATATCGATTCTTTAGGTAAACATAAAAAGCCAGGCAAAGCACCATGACAAGAAACCAGCCCCTGAAATATAGAAAAATACTTAGTCTGGCGATTTCAATGGGTTCTATAGAAAGTGTTTTAGCCACAACCTCGGGCGCAAACAGCAGCCAGACAGCGTAGCCGAGAGCAATTAAAAAAACAAACCAAAATCTGATCGGAAAAAACTTGTCTACTGATTGGTTGGGAACCGAGCCCCAGTCTTGAATCAATGCGTCAAGTTCTGCCGCACTGACGAGTTGTTTGTTTTCTTTCACTTTACTTACTTAGATATTTAAACGGTTCCGTTTTATACACCACAAGGCCCCATCCAAGTATTGGTGTATACAACTAGAAAAACCGTCAGCCCCCCGTCCCGAAACGGTTGTTCTGCGAAGAACATCACTCAACCCGCCCCCAGCCAGCGTCAACTCAACCGTCGACGAGCGTTGTTAAAAACATATTCATGATTCACAAAAATGACTTCATCCTTGGGGAGGATGTGACTTTTTAACGGATCAAACATGAAAATCTCAAAAGTTGCCATCTACAGCATTACCGCTCTTGCCACTGCCACTCTGGTTACGCAAGTCGCCATCGCTCAACTTGCACCTCTCGCCAGCAATCAAGGCGTTGCTGTCAAGCTGCTTGGTGCGCTGAACCTGCAATCACAACTCTCCGAAGTTGGCAACCGTCAACTCCGTTTGCGCCTGATCACCATCGCGCCTGGCGGCGGTTTGGCGTTGCACGATCACAAGGATCGCCCCTCCGTTGAAATGGTGATCAAAGGGTCAGCGACCGAATACCGTCATAACAGCCCCAAGCAATACAACGAAGGTGACGCCATGATTGCGGACGTTGGCACTGAGCACTGGTGGAAAAACGACGGCAAAGAACCCGCCATTCTGGTTGCGGCAGACATCTTCAATCCACCTAAGAATTGAGGTTGGCACTGGGGCGCGTCTTCGTTGAACAAATTTGCGAACACAGCCCCAGGTCATTCAACGTCCACATCCACGACAAGCTTGCGCCTGACTTCGGCAAGCGCCTGGCTATTGCCTCCAACATCAGTTCATCTCACTCGCTGAATTACTCCACGGTAACGGAATAAGTTTCGTATAACATGGTATTACTTTCTCAAATTCGGTGACTTTTTTGATGTGTCAATGTCTACAGACACCTCTTTTTCACCCTCACCCAAGATGTAACCTTGTCCTTTAGCTCTTGGATTTTTCCACTCAAATGTGTCGTTCACATAGGGTATTTTGAATTTGATGACAACTTCGTGGGCTTGCTTGTCTAAGGTTGACACGATGATCTTATCAACAACCCCCCTCAAGAACAACTGCTTTTCAGTAGCTGAGAAGCCTTGCATCTTTTCAATCTTCTCGCCAAATTTGCTGAACCAATCAAGCCACTTTGACTTTGTTTCTAGGGCATGAATTTGAAGAGCGTTTTGCTCTTTGACTGCTTGAAGTCGTGTCCGTTCTGACTCCACATTTTGAATGATCGCTTGCAGTTCACTTGCGTTTCTTCTCTTCAGAATGTTGTCAGTCTCAAGGTTGATGAGTGTCTTTGTGATGTCCTCAACTTCTTTCTGAATCTGCTTGTTTTTCTTCTTCAGATCGTTGATCTGTTCACTTCTAGTCAGAAGCTCACCACTGTTGTCTTCGCCCTTCACTTGCTTCTTGATTTCTTCTTTGAACAAGTGAGATTTGGACAAGACTTCAACAACGGTGTCTTGTTGAGACTTGTCGCTTTTGCTGACACTGCTGAGCACGAGGAATAGCGCTTTGAGCGACTTTTGGGGGCTGTGCTCGTCTCTGTACTACTTGGGGTCTGATCGCTTGTTCGCGTTGGATCTGATCGCGCTGAGGGGACTCTCGCATGATCTCGCTGAGACTGACGACATTGCCTTGCCCATAAGCACGAACAAGCAACAGATAAGCGTCTCTATTCGTCTCGTACTCGTGATTCAGACCACGCAACGCTCTTGCCCAATTTTGCAGCTTGGGAGCTTCATGACCACTCCAATCAATCTGCCAAACAAGACTGACAAGGCGAGTGAACTTTTCTTCTTGTCCTCGCTGAACAAGATTGCGCTTGGAGTACAAGTCTTCTAGAAACCCTTCGTACTTTTTAGCGTCACGCCACCACAGATACACCTCGCCAAGTGTCTTGTAGAGTCGCTGAGTGCTACTCTCATAAAGTTGGGTCTGCTCATCTGCATCCCCAATCAGCCTATCAAGTGCCTTCTGAAGTTCTGCCTTCGTGCTCATGTTCGCGATCCTCGCTTCTATAAAGCCCAACCTCTTGTAACTTTATAGTATTTGTTAGCGTTCTCGCATCTCTTTTTCTTAGCTTGCTCACTGTTGCCCCAATCAGCTTTGCGTAGTACTCCTTGCCACTAGGAGTCTTGATGCTAAGTCTGTTCAGCACATCTGCCATTCGCTGATTCGTGAAGCCTTCAGCGACCATCTGCCAAATGAGGTCGTGTCTATATCGCTTTGAATCAGCAAGGAAGTTCAATGACAACTGCCTTGTAGTCATTGATATTGAAAACAAAAGAACTAAATCTTCTGCTTTGTATGTTATATGAAACTTATTCCACTGTGACTGACTTGGCGAGGTTCCTCGGTTTGTCCACATCCGTGCCACGCGCACACGCCGTGTGATACGACAGCAACTGCAGCGGCACCACATGCAGGATGGGTGAGAGCACGCCATAGTGTTCGGGCATGCGGATGACGTTGACGCCTTCGCTGCTTTCGATCTTCGTGTCGCCGTCGGCCAGCACATAGAGCACGCCACCGCGGGCACGCACTTCCTGCATGTTGCTTTTCAGCTTTTCCAGCAGTTGGTCGTTGGGGGCCACGGTGACCACCGGCATGGCGCTGGTCACCAGGGCCAGCGGGCCATGTTTCAGCTCGCCTGCGGCATAGGCTTCGGCGTGGATGTAGGTGATCTCCTTGAGTTTGAGAGCGCCTTCGAGGGCGATGGGGTAGTGCGTGCCTCGGCCCAGGAACAGCGCGTTTTCCTTGCTGGCAAATTCCTGCGCCCAGGCGATGACCTGAGGCTCCAGCGCCAGCACGGCCTGCAGCGCGGCGGGCAGGTGGCGCATGGCCTTGATGTGCGCGGCTTCTTCGGCGTCAGACAGGCGGCCCTTGGTTTGCGCCAGCGCCAGCGTCAGCAAAAACAAACCTGCCAGCTGCGTGGTGAAGGCCTTGGTCGATGCCACGCCGATCTCGGCCCCGGCGCGGGTCACATAGGCGTGCTTGCACTCGCGCACCATGGCGCTGGTGGACACGTTGCAGATCGTCAGCGTGTGCGTCATGCCCAGGCTTTGCGCGTGGCGCAGCGCGGCCAGGGTGTCGGCGGTTTCGCCGCTCTGGGTGATGGTGACGATGAGCGTGTTCGGGTTGGGCACCGATTCGCGGTAGCGGTATTCGCTGGCGATCTCGACCTGGCAGGGCACTTTGGCGATCGCTTCGATCCAGTACTTGGCCACGCAGCCGCTGTAGTAGCTGGTGCCGCAGGCGAGGATCAGCACGTTGTCAATCGCCTTGAAGGTGCTGTACGCGCCGTCGCCAAACAGCTCGGGCGTGATGCCTTCGACGCCTTCGAGCGTGTCGGCAATGGCGCGCGGCTGCTCGAAGATTTCCTTTTGCATGTAGTGGCGGTAGGGGCCGAGGTCGGCCGCACCGCTGTGGGCGTGCACGGTTTTCACGGTGCGGGTCACGGCCTTGTGCTCGCGATCCACCACCCAGTATTTGCCCAGCTGGATGTCGACCACATCGCCTTCTTCCAGATACACGATCTGATCGGTCACGCCGGCCAGTGCCATCGCGTCACTGGCCAAAAAGGTTTCGCCCTGGCCCACACCCAAAATCAGAGGTGAGCCCGCACGTGCACCGATCACGCGCTGCGGCTCGTCCTTGTGGAACACGGCAATCGCGTACGCACCGTGCAGCTGGCGGATGGCGGTCTTGACGGCTTCAAACAGGTCACCGTCGTACACGCTGTCCACCAGGTGGGCGATGACTTCGGTGTCGGTCTGGCTGGCAAACACATAGCCCTTGGCCTGCAGGGTAGCGCGCAGCTCTTCGTGGTTTTCGATGATGCCGTTGTGCACCAGCGCCACACGACCCGGCTTGCTCTCAACCAGGCCCGTGCCGTGGCTGAAGTGCGGGTGCGCGTTGTGCACCGCAGGTGCGCCGTGTGTGGCCCAGCGGGTGTGGGCGATGCCGGTGCCGCCTTCGATGTGGTCAGCGCTCACCTGGTCCATCAGCTCGGCCACCCGCGAGGTGCTGCGAGCGCGCTGCAGACCGCCCGTTCCGCCGCTCAGGCTGGCCGCGTGCACGGCCACGCCGCAGGAGTCATAGCCCCGGTATTCGAGCCGTTGCAGGCCTTGCACGAGGATGGGAACGATGTTGCGGGAAGAGACTGCGCCGACGATGCCACACATGAAGGGCTCCTAAAGAAGGGGAGAATGGCTGCGATGGTAGACACGCCTTGTAAAAATATCAGATCAATTTCGAAGTATTTATGGATTTTTATTTCATAAATCACATTTACTGGAATTTAATTTCATTAAAATTCAATTTATGGAATCCAATCAACTCGATGCCACCGACCTGCAACTGCTGAACAGCCTGCAGCGCGACGCCAGTCTGAGCAATGTGGCGTTGGCCGAAAAGGTCAATGTCTCGCCCCCCACCTGCCTGCGCCGTGTCAAGCGCCTGGTGGATGGCGGCTGGGTCGAGCGTCAGGTGGCGGTGCTCAGCGCCGACCAACTTGCCAGCACGCTGGGCCACGGCCTGACGGCGTTGATTGAGGTTTCTCTGGACAAACAGGGCAGCGAACACCTGGACGCCTTTGAAGCCCGCGCCGTAGCGCACGATGCAGTGCAGCAGTGCTGGCGCGTGTCGCCCGGGCCTGACTTCATGTTGGTGGTGCAGGCACGCGACATGCCGCATTACCTCGCCATCAGCCAGGCGCTGTTCACACAGGACGCGAATGTGCGCAATGTGAAGGCCTTCTTCTCGACCAAGCGGGCCAAGTTCACCACCACACTGCCCCTGCCTGTGTAAGCGCGGCCAGAGGGTCATCGCGCACAATCGAGTCCAGTTTTCAATCTTCCATTTCCAAGGTATTTCTCATGAAAAAAATCCTGCTTCTGGGCTCCGGCGAACTCGGCAAAGAATTCGTCATCAGCGCCAAGCGCCTGGGCTGCCACGTCATCGCCTGCGACAGCTATGCGGGCGCACCCGCCATGCAGGTGGCCGACGAGTTTTGCGTCTTCAGCATGCTCGAAGAAGCCCCGTTGCGCGCGGCGATTGCCAAATACCAGCCTGATTTGATCGTGCCCGAGATCGAAGCCATCCGCACCGAGGTGCTGCTGGACGTCGAGCAGCAGGGCTTTGAAGTCATTCCCAGCGCCCGCGCCGCCAACCTGACCATGAACCGCGACCGCATCCGTGATGTGGCCGTGAGCCTGGGCGTGCGCACCGCGAAGTTCAGCTACGCCGACTCGGCGGCCGAGCTGCTGGCCAAAGCCGCCGAGATCGGCTTCCCGGTCGTCATCAAGCCGGTCATGAGTTCATCGGGCAAGGGCCAAAGCGTGGCCAAGACCGCCGCCGATGTGCAGACCAGCTGGGACTACGCCTGCGCGGGCATGCGCGGCGACCGCCAGAAGGTCATCGTCGAAGAGTTCATCCACTTCGAGTATGAAATCACCCTGCTCACCGTGCGCCAGCGCAAAGGCCCCACGCTGTTTTGCCCGCCGATTGGGCATGTGCAAGAGCGCGGCGACTACCAGTACAGCTGGCAGCCGCAGGGCATGAAGCCCGAGCAAGTCAAAGCCGCGCAAGACATGGCCGAAAAAGTCACCACCGACTTAGGCGGTGCGGGCCTCTTTGGCGTGGAGTTTTTCGTGACCAAGGACGAAGTGATCTTCAGCGAGTTGAGCCCCCGCCCGCACGACACGGGCATGGTGACGCTGATCAGCCAGAACCTGAGCGAGTTCGACCTGCACGCCCGCGCCATTCTGGGCTTGCCGATCCCCGTCATCGAATGTGTGGAGGGTGCCAGCGCCGTGGTGCTGGCCGACAAGGAAGGGGCCCACCCGACATTCACGGGCGTGGAAGCGGCGCTGAGCGAGCCAGGTGTGGATGTGCGCATCTTCGGCAAGCCGACCACACGGCCGTACCGCCGCATGGCGGTGGCGCTGGCCAAAGGCCCGGGCGCGCTGCAGCGTGCACGCGAGGCCGCTGCCAAAATCAAAGTGGTGGTCTGAACCTGCAGGAGCCTCGCCCTCGGGGCGATGGCTGAAGGTCTGCGCGTGCCCCATCGCGGCGAGGGCGCCGCTCCTACAAGGATGAAGCTCCATCGCGGCGAGGGCGCCGCCCCTACAGGCGCAAGGACATTCAGCCCTTGGGCTTCTTCTGCGGCCGTGCCCAGTTGGCAATGCTGATCTGCTTGCCACGGGCCACGCTCAAGGCGCCAGGCTCGGTGCTCTTGGTGATGGTCGAGCCGCCGCCCACCGTTCCGCCTGCGCCGATCGTGACCGGGGCCACCAGCACGCAGTTGCTGCCAATGTGCACATCGGCTTCGATCACGGTGCGATGCTTGTTGGCACCGTCGTAATTGGCGGTGATGCTGCCCGCGCCGTAGTTCACCCGCTCGCCCACGGTGGCGTCGCCCAGATAAGCCAGGTGGTTGGCTTTGGCGCCTTTGGCCAGGGTGGAATTTTTCACTTCCACGAAGTTGCCAATGTGGACTTCGGCCCCCAGCTGTGCGCCTGGGCGCAGGCGGGCGAACGGGCCAATCAAGGCGCCCTCGCCCACGGTGACGCCAAGTTTTTCGCCATCGATGTGGGTGAAGGGGTGGATCACGGCACCCGACTCAATGACGCAGTTGGCCAGCACGCAGTTGGCACCGACCTTGACGCCCTGGCCCAGTTGCACACGGCCTTCAAAAATGCAGTTCACGTCGATCTGGACATCCTGGCCGCAAGTCAGCTCGCCACGCACATCGAAACGCGCCGGGTCCATGATGCGCACGCCATCGGCCATCAGGGCCTGCGCCTGGCGCTGCTGGCAGGCGCGCTCCAGCTCGGCCAGCTGGGCGGGGCTGTTCACGCCTGCCACCTGCGTGGCGTCGTCGATCTTGTGAGCCACCACGGGCACCCCATCGGCTTCGGCGAACTTGACCACATCGGTCAGGTAAAACTCCTGCTGCGCATTCTTGTTGTCCAAGCGCGCCAGCCAGGGTTTGAGCAACCTGGCGGGCACGGCCATGATGCCGCTGTAGACCTCATGGATGGCACGCTGCGCCTCGTTCGCGTCCTTGTGTTCCACGATGGCATGCACCTGCCCACTGGGACTGCGCACGATGCGGCCATAGCCAGTGGGGTCGGCAAAGTCGATGGTCAGCAAGGCCAACTGTTGACCAGCACACACATCGAGCAAAGCCTGCAAGGTCTCGGTCCGGGTCAGAGGCACATCGCCCGACAGGACCACCACCACGCCATCGTCGTCCAGCAGCGGCACCGCCTGCTGCACCGCATGGCCTGTGCCCAGCTGGGGCATCTGGCGGGCGAACTTCAGGCCTGGCACCTGCGCGCTGGTCAGCGTCTGCTCCACCTGCTCGGCCCCGTGCCCGGTGATCACGATGGTGCGCCGCGCCTGCAGGCTACGAGCGGTATCGATCACATGCTGCACCATGGGCTTGCCCGCCAGGGCGTGCAGCACTTTGGGCAACGCGCTTTTCATGCGGGTGCCTTTGCCTGCGGCCATGACCACCACGTCAACCGGGCTGGATGGGGAAATCGTCATAAACATTTCTCGCTCAAATTCGGCGCATCCATCACCAGGATGCTTTGCTGGATTATCACTGGCCTTGGTCGGAGATATGTGGACAATGTTGTCTTCCCGCTGGACCGACCTTTGACCTGGCGCAAGCCCCTCACCGGCAGCTGGATCGATGATGTTTTTCTCAAAGTAAAGAGAGCCTGCCTTGATGACCCTTGCCCGTTTGCTGACCCTTCTGGTCTGCGCCCTTGCCTTGTCGGCGTGTGGCGGCGGATCGTCAACTCCGGCCCCTGCAGCCACGACTCAGACCTGTGGCTTTGGCCTCGTCTACGCCGACGGCAACACCAGCGGCTACGCGGTAGGCACCACACCCGCTGTCAGCATTCCCAAGTCCATCACGCCATGCGGCATCACCCAGGTGCAGTCCGTGACCGTGGGCCTGTGCGTCACGCCTGCCGATATGTCGGAGCTGAAAGTGCAGCTGCTGGGAGCCAGCAGCGCCCCGACCCTCGTGAGTCTGACTACAGCCTCCCCGTCAGGCAGCTGCCTGTTGACGGGCACCCTCTACAACGTGCCGCTGCCTGCCAGTTCAGTGGGCAAGATCACCGACAGCTGGCGGCTGTCGGTCGAAGATATCCGGCCGGGCTACACCAGCAGCTACTTCGTGGGCTGGTCACTCGAAGTCAAAGGGCTGAAATGATGCGACGCTGCTGGGTGCTGCTGTTGGTACTCGTGCTGCAAGGCTGCAGCGCCATCAAGCTCGGCTACCAGCAGCTGCCCACACTGTCCTACTGGTGGCTCGACAACTACCTGTCTTTCACGGACAGCCAGACACCCCGAATCAAGGAGTCGCTGGACAGCCTGCAACGCTGGCACCGGCAGCAGGAATTGCCGCTGTACACCCAGCTGATCAACCGCGCAGCGTTGAGCAGCCAGGGCAATGTTCAGGCACAGGAAGTGTGCGCCCTCTGGAACGAAGGCCAGGCCCGGGCAGACCGCCTGGTGCAGGAAGCCCTCAGACAAACCGGCCCGGTGATCGCCTCTTTCGGGCCCCAGCAACTGAGTCACCTCGCACGCCATTTCGGCCTGAAAAATGAAGAGTGGGAAAGTAAGTGGCTGCGCGGCACGCATGAAGAGCGGCTCAAACGCCGCATGACCACCGCCGCCGACCGGTACAGCGATTTCTATGGCGATCTGACGAGCACCCAGACCGCGCTGCTGCAAACCCAGATGGCCCGATCGGAGTGGACACCGGAATGGGGGCTGCAACAAAGAAAACGCCAGCAGCAAGATTTGCTGGGCACACTGCAAAAGATCCAGCAGCAAGGCCTGACCGCCTCCCAGCAGGAAGCGGAACTCTTTGCCGTCTGGCAGCGCTGGACGCTGCCCCCACAGGCCAGCGATGCCGCCCTGGCACAAAGGCAACGGGCGCAAGCTTGCCAGAACCTGGCCGACTTTCACAACAGCACCAGCACCGAACAACGCCAACGGGCTGCTCGCCGACTGCGCAGTTACGAGCGCGACCTGCTGGAGCTGATGCGCCTCTGACTTGCACCTTTGATGACGGCCTCAACAAAAAACCCGCCTGGACTGGCGGGTTTTTGTTCGGCGGCACAGACCGCGCTTCAGCTTTGCAGCGCCTTCCACATCTCCATGTCGCGCTCGGCGGTCCAGATGCGGGGGTTCTTGATGCCACTGGCTTCGTCGTAAGCACGTGTCACATCAAACGGCAGGCAGTGTTCGTAGATGAACACGTGGCCAAACACCGGGTCCATGCTCTTGCGGGTGTGGGCCATGGCCGCTTTGAGGTCCATCTTGCCCGCCACGGCTTCCTTGCCGGCTTTGTAGAGGGTCTCGACCCAGCGCTTGGTGTAGTCCAGCGCCTTGTTCACGTTGGCGTTGCCCTTCATGGCTTCGCCGCGGCCAGGCACGATGAATTCGGCCTTCAGCGCGCGTAGGGCCTCCAACGTGGCAGGCCACTCTTCAAGCTGGGCGTCACCGGTGTAGACACCGGCTTCGTACTCGACCAGGTCACCGGAGAACAGCACTTTTTCTTCTTCCACCCAGGCGATCGTGTCGCCACGGGTATGACCGGGACCGGGGTGCCAGATCTGCACCACCACGCCGCCCAGGTTGATGCTGAGTTTGCCGGGCACTTCGCCTTTTGTGGGGTTGCCGCCGCCGACCACCATGGTCGGCCAGGTCAGGCCGGGGATGCTGTCAGCCCCACGGAACAGACGCGGGAAGCGCTCCATCTCGCTCTTCATGTCCTGCGCGCCACGCTCCTTGATGAGGTCCAGCGTGCCTTCGCTGGCGATGATCTCGGTCGCACCCTCGGCGGCGTAGGCGTAGGCGCCCAGCACGCGCACTGCATGGTAGTGGGTCAGCAGCACGTATTTGATGGGCAGATCGCTGACGGTGCGGATCTTCTTGATCAGGTCTTGCGCCATGGCGGGGGTGGCCGTGGCGTCACTCACCATGATGAAGCGGTCACCGATGATCACGCCCGAGTTGGGGTCGCCCTCGGCGGTGTAGGCCCAGCAATGCTTGCTGAGTTGCTCGAAAGTGATCTTTTTCTCGGTCAAGTCCGCCTGGCTGGCGAAGGCTTTGGTGGTGGCCATGGGGTCTCCTGAATATGGGGGTCAATCGTCGGAATTTTACCTAAACGAAATGCGTTACGGATAGTTGAATTTTTAAAGTAGGAGCCGCGCCCTCGCGGCGATAGAACGTATGCAGTTCAACCACCATCGCGGCGGGGGCGCCGCTCCCACAAAAAGCAGGGCCCATTGTGTTCAGCCCAGGCCTTTTTCGAGCATGCCGATCACCTCTTCAGCAAAGGCGGCGTAGCTCATGGGGCCGCCCGGGCGCAGCCAGGTGAAGGTCCAGTTGATCATGCCCAGCAGCATCATGGTCTGGGCGGTCTGGTTGGTCGGGTTCAGGCGCTGCGGGTAGGCGCGCTTCAAAAAGCGGGTCATGGCCGCCACGATGTCGCGCTGGCGGTTGAGGATGAGTTCGCGCTGCGAGCTGCCCAGCGCCTCGTCGGGTTCGGCGCTCAGGAACTGGGTGTCATTGAGCAAGGCCGAATGGCGGGTGGCCGAGTTTTCGTATTCGTGCAAAAACGCCCGCACCAACTCGTGCAGTGCGGCGCGTTCGTCCAGATTCTGACGCTGGGCCTTGGCCTCGGTCTGGGCAATCAGCGCCAGCAGGCGCTGAGTGTGGCGGTCGAGCAGGTCAAACAGGATCGCGTCCTTGCTCTCGTAGTAGTGGTACAGCCGCGCCTTGGAGGTGCCGCAGGCGGCGGCGATCTCGTTCATGCTGGCCGCGGGGTAGCTGCGGTCGGCAAAGCACTGCGCGGCGATGTCGAGGATCGCGTCGCGCTTGATGTCGTGGGTCGCTGATTTGGGACGTGCCATGGGATTCTTGTGATGCGCTCAAACAGGCCAGACCACACCGTTGTCGTTCAGGATCGCGTCCAGCGGCTCGTCGTGCGCCTCGGGCTCCAGGTCATCGACATAGCCTTGGGTGTAGCCCAAGCCCACGGTGAAGGGTTTGGGCAGCAGGGCCGCCAGCGTGCGGTCGTAAAAGCCGCCGCCATAACCCAGGCGGTAGCCGCCCGTGCCATAGCCCACGCAGGGCACAAACAGCAGGGTCGGAACGATCAGTTCGGTGTCCTTGGGCTTGGGAATACCATACGCGTCTTCTTCCATCGGGCAGCCGGGGTACCAGGCATGGAAGGTGAGTGTCTTGTGTTCCTTGTTGACCACGGGCAGTCCAATCCGGCGGCGCTGCGGCTCGTCCAGCAGCTCGCCGTCTTCCTTCCAGCGGTGCAAGGCGGGCAGCGGATCAAACTCCCCTTTGATGGGCCAGTAAGCACCGATCACCACATCGGGTCGGTCAAACAGCCAGATGCGCATCACGCGCTGCAGGGCCTCGGCCCGCGCCATGCGGTCCGGCAGGTTCAATCTTTCTTCGATCAGGGCCTTTCGCAAGGCTTTTTTTGCTTCTGCTTTGTCCATAATCTGACATGCCTTTTTTCAAGCCACTGCCTTCGATTCTGACACTGGTTGCCGTCCTTTCAGCAGCCACCCTTGCAACGCCTGCGGCCCAGGCCCAAAACCGGGGGGACGACGCCTTCCTGGAAATGCACCAGGCCTTCCGCAAAAATGACCGCAACCGCCTGTCGGCGCTGCTGCCCCAGGTGCAGGGGCACACGCTCGAACCCCTGGCGGCCTATTGGGAATTGCGGGTGCGGCTGGACACGGCCAGCGAGACCGAAATCCTGGCCTTTCTGAGCAAATACGCGGGCAGCTACTACGAAGACCGGCTGCGCAACGACTGGCTGCTGCAGCTGGGCAAGCGCCGCGACTGGTCCACATTGGCGGCCCAGCACCGCAGCTACCGCATGAAGGACGACAAGGAGGTCAGCTGCTACGCGCTGGCGGCCGACGCCATCCTGGGCAAGATGGACGTGGCAGCAGAAGCCAAACGGCTGTGGTACGCGCAGCGTGACGCCGACGACGGCTGCACGTATCTGGCCGACCACCTGCATTCAGGCCGCAAGATCAATGGCCTGGACCTGTGGCGCAAGGCGCGCATCGCCATGGACGCAAACAAACCGAAGGCAGCCAAAGATGCGGTTGACATCGAAGCGCCCCGCTTGTCGGAGCAGGTCACCCTCATCTTCAACGACCCGGCCAAATACCTGGACAAGCGCATCCTGGCCATCACCAAAAGCCGCAAGGAGCTGGCGGTGCTGGCTCTGATCCGGCTGGCAGCCAGCGACCCGGACAAGGCTGCCACTTTGCTGGACAAGCGCTGGGGCCTGATGCTCACGCCCGAAGAGCGGCACTGGACCTGGGCCGTGATCGGCAAACAGGCGGCGCAGAAACTGCAGGACAACGCCAGCAGCTATTTCGCCAAAGTCCACAAGGACAGTGATCTCAACGATGACCTGCTGATGTGGAAAACCCGCGCCGCCTTGCGCATGGGGCAATGGAGCCAGGTGCTCAGTGCCACCGAAGCCCTGAGCGCAGACAGCCGCAATGACTCGGCCTGGGTCTACTGGCGCGCCCGCGCACTGGCCGCCACCGCCACCAGCGACGTGCAGAAACAGGAAGCCCAGCAACTGCTGCGCGGCATCGCCAGCGTCAAGGGCTTTTACGAACAACTGGCACTCGAAGAGCTGGGCCAGACCATCTCGGTGCCCGAACGCCCGGCCCTGCTGACCCCTCTCGAAAAGGGTCAGGCATTCGCCAACCCCGGCCTGCAGCGCGCGCTCTACGCCATCCAGCTGGGCCTGCGTGCCGAGGGCAACCGCGAGTGGAACTACAGCACCAACCTGCACACCCCGGGCGGCATGAACGACCGCGAATTGCTGGCTGCCGCCGATCTGGCCTGCCAGCGCCAGGTGTGGGACCGCTGCATCAACACCAGCGACCGCACCAAGGCCGTGATCGACTTTGAGCAGCGCTTTCCGATGCCACTGCGCGAGATCGTTCTGCGGCGCTCGCAGGCGATCGGCATGGACCCGGCCTATGTGTACGGTCTGATCCGCCAGGAAAGCCGCTTCGTGATGGACGCCCGCTCGCACGTGGGGGCCTCGGGCCTGATGCAGGTGATGCCCGCCACGGCCAAATGGACCGCCAAAAAGATCGGGCTGACCGGCTTCACGCCAGAGCAGATCACCGACAAGGAAACCAACGTCACCATCGGCACGGGCTACCTCAAGCTGGTGCTGGACGACTTTGCAGGCTCCATGCCCATGGCGGCGGCGGCCTACAACGCGGGTCCCAGCCGCCCGCGCAACTGGCGCAACGGACCGGTGCTCGAAGCGGCCATCTGGGCCGAGAACATCCCCTTCCAGGAAACGCGTGACTATGTGAAAAAGGTGCTGTCCAACACCACCAACTACGCGGCCATCATCACCGGCAAGCCACAATCGCTCAAAACCCGGCTGGGCAGCGTGGGGCCGCGTGTGGCCACCGCCCCGACAGAAAACGCCGAATTGCCCTGACCCCCCTGTAGGAGCGGTGCCCTCGCCGCGATGGTGGTTCTCGGAAAATCGCGGCGAGGGCGCCGCTCCTACAAAGGCGCGACTTGCACGGCGCAGTCGTAAAACACAGGCGCACGCCCCATGTCGGTCAGATGTTGGCTGGTGAGTTCGTTCACATTGGTGCCGTTCAGGCCCAGCTTGCGCCACCAGACGCCCAGGCCGTTGACCACACCCAGGCGGGCACGCTGGTTCAGCCGGGCCTTGCAGTGGTAGCTGCCGCGGTCGTTGAACACGCGCACCACCGCGCCATCTTGGATGCCACGGGCTGCAGCGTCCTCGGGGTGCATCTCCAGCACAGGCTCGGCCTCGATGTCGCGCAGGCTTTGCACGTTCACAAAGGTCGAATTGAGGAAGTTGCGCGCAGGCGGCGAGATCATGGCCAACGGGTAAGGGCCTTGCTCGGTAGCCAGCTCGTAGTTGGGCACATGGTCAGGCAAGCCGTCTTGCCCCATGTCGGCCAGGCGCTGGCTGAAAAATTCGCACCTGCCCGAAGGCGTAGGGAAACCGCCTTGCGCAAACGGTGCATCGGGCACGGGCAAGGAAGCAAAGCCGTGTTGCAACAACACCTCGAAATCCTTCTCATCGCCGATGGCCATGCGGCACAGCTGCTCGTCGGTCTCTGAAAAGCAAGCGTCGTCAAAGCCCATGCGTGCCGCCAGCGCCCGGAAGATGTCGGTGTTGGTGCGCGCTTCGCCCACGGGCGCGATCGCAGGCCGGTTCAGCAGCACATCGGTGTGGCCGTAGGTGGTGTGGATGTCCCAGTGCTCCAGCTGCGTGGTGGCGGGCAGGATGTAGTCGGCGTAGTCGGCGGTGTCGGTTTTGAAATGCTCCAGCACCACGGTGAACAGATCTTCGCGGCCAAAGCCCTGCACCACCTTGCCCGACTCGGGGGCCACCGCCACCGGGTTGCTGTTGTACACCACCAGGGCCTCCACCTTGGGCCCAAAGTCAGCAGAAGCCTCGCACAACAGGTCGTCACCGATGGTGCTCATGTTGAGGGTGCGCGGGCGCCGTTCGCCCAGCAGGTCAGGCCGCTGAAGCGCGGCGCGGCGCACCGGGAAATGCCCGGAGCTGCTCATGAGCAGGCCACCCGCACGGTAGCGCCAGGCCCCGGTGAGCGCAGGCAGGCAGGCCACCGCACGCACCGCGTTGCCGCCGCCGCGCACGCGCTGCATGCCGTAGTTCAGGCGGATGGCCGCAGGCTGCGTGGTGCCCCAATCGCGGGCCAGCTGGCGGATTTGCGCCACCGGCACACCACAGACTTCGGCAGCTCGCTCGGGTGGCCACTGCAAGGCCCGTTCGCGCAGGCTGGGCCAGCCCAGGGTGTAGCGGTCAATGTAGTCCTGGTCGAGCCAGCCGTTCACGATCAATTCGTGCATCAAGGCCAAAGCCAGCGCTGCATCGGTGCCAGGACGCAAGGCAATGTGTTCATGGCATTTGTCGGCGGTCTCGGTTTTGCGCGGATCGATGCACACCAGCCGCGCACCCTGGCGCTTGGCCTCTTGGGCGATGCGCCAGAAGTGCAGGTTGGAGCCGATCGAATTGCTGCCCCAGATGAGGATCAGCTTCGATTCGGCAAAGAACTGCACCTTCATGCCGACCTTGTTGCCCAGCGTCTGCGTCAAGGCCTCGGCCCCGGCCGAAGCACAGATGGTGCGGTCCAAGAGCGACGCGCCCAGCTTGTGAAAGAACCGCGCCGAGATCGACTCGCCCTGCACCAGGCCCATGGTGCCTGCATAGCTGTAGGGCAGGATCGCCTGAGGGTCGCGTGCGGCAATGGCCTTCAGGCGGGCAGCGATGTCCTCCAGCGCCGCGTCCCAGCTGACTGGTTCGAACTGGCCCGAACCCTTGGGGCCGACGCGCTTCAAGGGCTGCAGCACCCGCTCGGGGTGGTAGGTGCGCTCGGCGTAGCGCGAGACCTTGGTGCACAGCACCCCGTCGGTCATGGGGTGGGCGGGGTTGCCTTGCACTTTGGTGGCACGGCCGTTTTCAACCGTGGTGAGCAAGGCGCAGGTGTCGGGGCAATCGTGCGGGCAGGCGCCTCGCACCACTTGGATGGCATCGGTCATGAAGTCAATTGTGGCGCATCTGTTTGTTGCCTTGCAGGAGCCCCGCCCCCGGGGCGATTCAGCGGGGCTGGCCTGCCAGGCACGCGCCGATCTGCGCCTCGCCGCGCTGCCAGCAGGGGCTGGCGGTGGCCGGGTCACGTTTCGGGATGCCTTTCATGTCGATGCGCGCCACATGGGTGTCGAAAGCCCGCACGCCCTGCTTGTCCAGTTCCAGACGCAGCACCCAGCCTTGGCGCTGGTGCTCGTTGTCGGTTTCCTTCATGACGAAATTGCCGACGCTGTAGACGATGGGCTTGCCCTGGTAATGCTCGATGTCCTGCGTCACATGCGGGTGACCGCCGATCACGGCATTGGCCCCGGCGTCGATCATCAGTCGCGCCAGTTGCCGCTGGCGTGCGTTGGCCACGCGTTCGTTTTCCCAGCCCCAATGCATGAACGGAATCACCAGATCGGCCCGGTACACCTGTCTGGCTCGGCGGATGTCATGAACCACCTGCTCGTCCTCGCTCCAGGCCACGCCGGGCGCATCGTGGCCCGCCTCGAAGCTGCGTGGCAAAAATTCGTTGTAGCTCAGGATGGCGATGCGCAGGCCATGCCGCTCCACGATCCAGGGCGCATGGGCCTGGCTCAGGTTGAGGCCACCGCCCGCTTGCGCGAGCCCCGCCTTTTGCAGCAGTCCCAGCATCTCGGCAAAGGCCTCGCGGCCAAAATCGCCCGAGTGGTTGTTGGCCAGGGTCACGCCGTCCAGGTGTTTTTTCAATACAGGCAAGACCCGAGGATGGGCACGGAAGGTGTAGTTCTTGCGCCCGGCCGAGCCGCCCGTGGCCACCACGCACTCCAGATTGGCCAAACGCACATCGGCCTGCGCAAACAACGGTGCAAAGTCGGCCAGCGGATCACCCCCCTGCGCGATCAGGGCGCCCGCATCGTCGTCGAGTGTGGTGTCCCCGGCAAACACCAGGGTCACGGGCCGGTCGGGCTGAGCGGGTGCGGCTGGGTTCTGGGCCGATGCGGCCAGGGCCAAAGCCAGCGCGCCCCAAGCCAGCCCCCTGAACACGGCGGTCATGGCGTGGCCCCCTGCAAGGTGCAGCTGTACATCAGCTCACGCTCCAACGGCCCGGCATAGAGGTGCTGCTGACCGGTCAGCGACTGAGGGCTGGCCGAGAAAGGCGGCAAAAACTTGGCCTGGTGGATCGGCAAGGCCTGCGCCCCATCCACCAGGTAGGCGTAAATCAGCACCCGGTCCACCCTTTGCGCGGTGCCGACCACGATGGGCTTGAAGCGGAAACGTCCGCCAATGTCCACCGAGGGCACCGGGTACGGGTCCTGCACCGGGTCGGCCAGCACCGTGTGGGTGGTGCCGGCATACGTCACCTGGCACTGCAGCTGCGCCGCCGGGACCGCGCTGGCCGAGCCTGCCCAGGCCAGCCAAGCGGCCCCCAGGGCGCGCCAGGGGGATGTGAAACGGGATCGTCCTGTCATGCCAAGCATTGTGCATACCGCCTCCTCGGTAGGAACCCTGATGCCCGATGTCCCTCAGGTTCAGCGGGGAGATGGCAAGAATGCGCCGCAAAGGCTAGACTGACCACATGAAAATCCTTGACTCCATCCTCACCGACGCGGCCAGCATCGCGGCCATCCGCAAAGACATCCACGCCCACCCCGAGTTGTGCTTTCAGGAAGTGCGCACCGCCGACGTGGTCGCCCAGCAGCTGACCGACTGGGGCATCCCCATCCACCGCGGCATGGGCACCACGGGTGTGGTCGGCATCGTCCACGGGCGCGATGGTGGTGCCTGCGGGCGCGGCATCGGCCTGCGCGCTGACATCGACGCGCTGCCCATGCAGGAATTCAACACCTTCGCCCACGCCAGCAAACACCAGGGCAAGATGCACGCCTGCGGCCACGATGGCCACACGGCCATGCTGTTGGCAGCAGCCAAGCATTTTTCCAAACACCGCGACTTTGACGGCACGGTGTATTTGATTTTTCAACCTGCCGAAGAAGGCGGCGGCGGTGCCCGCGAGATGATCAAGGACGGCCTGTTTGACAAGTTCCCGATGCAGGCCGTGTTCGGCATGCACAACTGGCCCGGCGCCCCTATGGGCACCTTTGCCGTGAGCGCAGGCCCCGTGATGGCGTCAAGCAACGAGTTCAAGATCACCATCCGCGGCAAGGGCAGCCATGCGGCGCTACCGCACAACGGCATCGACCCGGTGCCAATCGCCTGTCAGATGGTGCAGGGTTTCCAGACCATCATCACCCGCAACAAGAAGCCGGTGGACGCAGGCGTGATCTCGGTCACCATGATCCACGCAGGCGAAGCCACCAACGTGGTGCCCGACTCCTGCGAGCTGCAAGGCACCGTGCGCACCTTCAGCATCGAGGTGCTGGACCTGATCGAGACCCGCATGAAGCAGGTGGCCGAGTCGATCTGTGCGGCTTTCGACGCGCAGTGCGAATTCGAGTTCGACCGCAACTACCCGCCCACCATCAACAGCCCATTGGAGGCTGACTTTGCCCGTCAGGTCATGACCGGCATCGTGGGTACCGACCATGTGGTCGCGCAAGAGCCCACCATGGGCGCAGAAGACTTCTCGTACATGCTGCAGGCCAAGCCCGGCGCCTATGTGTTCATCAGCAACGGCGACGGCGCCCACCGCGAAATGGGCCACGGCGGCGGCCCCTGCACGCTGCACAACCCGAGCTACGACTTCAACGACGACCTGATCCCGCTGGGCGGCACCTACTGGGTCGAGCTGGCTACGCAGTGGCTGGCCAAGCCCACACAAACCGCCTGACAGGAACACGCATGACCGACATTCAGAGCAGCTTCTCCACAAGCTACGCCGAAGCACGCCAGAAGTTTCTGAAAGCCGCACAGGCCGCAGGTCTGACGGTGGACTCGAACATCCACCCCCTCAAGGGCCGCGATGGCGAAGAACTGGCCATGGACGTGGTGCTCGACGGTGCACCCGACGCCAAGCAGCTGCTGGTCATCAGCAGCGCCTGCCACGGGGTGGAGGGTTACTGCGGCTCGGGCGTGCAGATCCATGCCCTGCAAAACACCGCCTGGCGCGAAGCCGCCAAAGCGCAAGGCGTGGCCGTGCTCTACATCCATGCGCTCAATCCGCATGGCTTCTCGCATGTGCGCCGGGTGACCCACGAAAACGTGGACATCAACCGCAACTTCCAGGATTTCTCGAAACCCCTGCCCGCCAACGAGGCCTACAAAGAACTGCAGCCCCTCTTGTTGCCCGAAGTCTGGCCCCCGGACGCGGCCAACGCGGCGGCCACGGGCCAGTACATTGCCGAGCGCGGCATGAAGGCTTTTCAGGCGGCCATCTCCAAAGGCCAGCACGACTTCCCCAATGGTCTGTTCTTTGGCGGACAGGCCCCCACCTGGAGCAACCAGACGGTGCGCAAGGTGTTGCAAAAGTACGGTCAGCGCTGCCAGAAACTGGCCTGGATCGACCTGCACACCGGCCTCGGCCCCAGCGGTGTGGGCGAACGCATCTTTGCCTGCGCCGATGACGCTGCGGCCTACACCCGGGCCAAAGCCTGGTGGGGCAATGGCATCACCTCGATCTATGACGGCTCATCGACCTCGGCCTTCCTCACGGGTCTGATGTGGATGTCGGCCTACCAGGAGTGCCCGCAAGCCGAATACACCGGCATCGCGATGGAGTACGGCACCCAGCCCACCGACAAAGTCATGTACGCCCTGCGCGGCGACCACTGGCTGCACCTGCACCCCGAAGCGCCTGCCGCCCTGCGCCAGCAGATCAAACAGGACCTGATGGATGCGTTTTACGTCGACACCGACGAGTGGCGTACCCAGATCGTCGAGCAGGCCATGGATGCGATGCACCAGGCGGCGACTGGCCTGGGGGCCTGAATGACCACGCCCCGCGTTCTGGTGCTGGGTGGCACCGGCTTTGTGGGCCGTCAGGTGTGCGAGCAATTCGCCCGGCTGGGCTGGCAGGTCACCGTGCCCACCCGCCGCGCCGCGCATGCGGCCAGCGTGCAAAGCCTGCCTGGCCTCACGGTGATCGAGGCCTCTGTGCGCAACGAGTCCGATCTGGCCCGGCTGATGCCCGGACACGATGCGGTGGTGAATCTGGTGGCGGTGCTGCACGGCAGTGAAGACCGTTTCGAGCAGGTGCATGTCGATTTACCCGCAAAGATCGCCCGCGCCATGAAAAAAGCCGGTGTGCAGCGGCTGGTGCATGTCAGCGCCTTGGGCGCTGACCCGCAAGGCCCTTCGATGTACCAGCGCAGCAAAGCACGCGGTGAGGCCGTGCTGCACAGTGCAGGCCTGCAGCTGACGGTGCTGCGGCCAAGCGTGATCTTTGGCGCGGAAGACAAATTTTTGAACCTGTTCGCCGACCTGCAAACCGTGCTGCCGTTCATGCCGCTGGCCGGCAGTGGCACACGCTTTGCGCCGGTGTGGGTGGGCGATGTGGCACGCGCCATCGTGGCCTGCCTGCAAAACCCGGCCACCATCGGTCAGACCTGTGAACTCTGCGGCCCGGACGTCATGACCCTGGGCGAGCTGGTGCGCCGCGCCGGGCAATGGGCGGGCGTCAACCATGGGCATGGTCGCCCGGTGTTCGGCTTGCCGATGTGGATGGGATGGCTGCAAGCCTTGGCCATGGAGATGGCCCCGGGCGAGCCGCTGATGAGCCGGGACAACCTCGCATCGATGAAGGTGGACAACATCGCCACGGGCCAATGGCCGGGCCTGTCTGCGCTGGGCATCAGCGCCGCTTCGGCAGCTGGCGTGGCGCCCACGTACCTGGGCCACCGCGGCCCGCGCAGCCGATTGAACAGCTGGCGCGTCAACGCCGGACGCTGAACGGCATGACCAGCTCCGCTGGCCTGCTATCTCCCGCTAACATGGCGACTTGAATCACGGGAGAAAACAATGATCCAGCTCTACATCGCCAACAAAAACTATTCGTCCTGGTCCATGCGCCCCTGGGTGCTGCTGCGCCAGGCGGGCATCGACTTTGAAGAGGTCTATGTCCGCTTTGACAGCTTTGCGCCTGACTCGCAGTTCAAGGCTGCACTCAAGAATGTCAATCCGGTGGGCAAGGTGCCCGTGCTGGTGCACGATGGCCTGGCCGTGTGGGACACCTTGGCCATCGCGGAATATGTGGCCGAGCAATTCCCCGACAAACAGCTCTGGCCGCAAGACCGTACTGCCCGTGCGCGTGCGCGCAGCATCTGCGCCGAAATGCACAGTGGCTTCACCGGCCTGCGCAGCGCCTGTCCGATGAACATCGAGGCGCACCTGCCCGACGTCGGTACGCTCGCCTTGCGCGACAAGCCTGCCGTGCGCGCCGACCTGCAGCGCATCTGCAGCCTGTGGAGCGCCCTGCTGCAAGAGCACGGCGGCCCCATGCTGTTTGGCCATTTCACCGTGGCCGATGCCTACTTTGCCCCGGTGGTCATGCGCCTGAAAACCTATGCCCTGCCCGTGCCTGCCGATGTGGCCGCCTACATGGACCGCGTGTGCGCCCTGCCCGGCGTGAAGGCCTGGATCGATGAGGCCCTGGCCGAGCAGGACTTCATCGACTTTGAAGAGCCTTTCCGGCTCCACCGCTGAAAGCCAGCATGGGTGTTTTTGTCGTCGGCGGTGCAGTGCGCGATGCCTTGATGGGCCTCGCCGTCAACGACCGCGACTGGGTGGTGGTGGGCAGCACGCCCGAAGCCATGACCGCGCAGGGCTATGTGCCGGTGGGCAAGGACTTTCCGGTTTTTCTGCACCCACAGACCCGCGAGGAATACGCCCTGGCCCGCACCGAGCGCAAGACCGCGCGTGGCTACAAAGGCTTTGCGGTCCAGGCCGCGCCCGACGTCACGCTTGAAGAAGACCTGGCCCGGCGCGACCTGACCATCAATGCCATGGCCGTGCCCGAGGCACTGGCGCACGAGTCTCCTGCCACTTGGGCGGGACAGATCGTCGACCCCTATGACGGCCAGCGCGACCTGCAGACGAAGGTGCTGCGCCATGTGACCCAGGCCTTTGCCGAAGACCCGGTGCGCATCCTGCGGCTGGCGCGCTTTGCGGCGCGATTTGCCGACTTCACTGTGGCCGATGAAACGGTGCAACTCATGTGCGAGATGGTGGAAGACGGCGAAGTCGACCACCTGGTGCCCGAGCGCGTCTGGCAGGAACTGGCCAAAGGCCTGATGACCGACAAGCCCTCGCGCATGTTCGAGGTGCTTCGCCAATGCGGCGCACTGAAAGTGCTGCTGCCTGAGCTGGACCGCCTGTGGGGCGTGCCGCAGCGCCCCGAACACCACCCCGAAATCGACACCGGCCTGCACGTGATGATGGTGCTCGACCAAAGCGCCCGACTGCAGGCCCCGCTGGCCGTGCGCTGGGCCGCCCTGATGCACGACCTGGGCAAAGGCAGCACACCCGCCGACGTGTTGCCCCGTCACATCGGCCACGAAGGCCGCAGCGTGAAGCTGGCGCAAAAAACAGCCGAGCGCCTGCGGGTACCCAGCGACTGCAAAGAGCTGGCCGAAGTGGTGGCACGCGAGCACGGCAACATCCACCGCAGCGGTGAACTCAACGCCGCAGCCGTCATGCGCCTGCTGACGCGCTGTGACGCCATCCGCCAAAGCGAGCGCTTTGCCCTGGTGCTGCAGGCCTGCGAGGCCGATGCACGCGGGCGCCTGGGCTTAGAAGACCGCGCCTATCCACAGGCCACACGCCTGGCTCAAGCACTGCAAGCTGCGCTGGGCGTGGTCACCGCCGACATTGCCGCCGCCGCTGCGCGCGAGGGGCTGCAGGGGCTCCAGATCGGCGAGCGTATCGAAGCCGCGCGGACAAAAGCCATATCGACCGTCCTTCAGACGACGAACACCCCCTAACGACACGCCAATATGCTCAACGAAACCCAAATAGTCAGCTTCTTGCTCACCACCATTTTGCTGACGGCCACGCCTGGCCCTGACAACCTGATGGTGCTCAGCATCGGCATCTCCGGCGGGCGACGTTCCGGCATGGCCTTTGGTCTGGGCTGTGCCGTGGGCTGTCTCAGCCACACCGTGCTGGCCGTGGTGGGAGTGAGCGCCATTCTGGCCGCATCCCCTGTGGCCTTCATGCTCCTGAAATGGACTGGCGGAGCCTACCTGGTGTGGCTCGGCATCCAGGCACTCAGAAAGGCCGGCCTGGGCCAAATGCCCTCTGGCTCTGCGGGCGAAAAATCGCTGCGTAGCCTGTTCCTGCAAGGCCTGATCGCCAACGCCATCAATCCCAAGGTGGTGCTGTTTTTCCTGTCCTTCCTGCCGCAGTTCGTCGTGGAGTCACAAGGGCAGGTGGAATGGCAATTGGGTTTGCTGGGCTTGCTGTTTTCACTGCAGGCGGCGGTGCTGTTCAGTCTGCTCGGTTATTTCTCGGGTGCCATCGGTGCCTGGCTGAATCACCGCCCGGCCGCTGGACGCTGGCTGGACCGCGTGGCGGGTGCGATTTTTGTGGTGCTAGGTGCACGGATGATCGTCAGCCGTTAAAAATCCAACAAAAAGGATGTTTTTTCCAGCATAATGGATAAATGACCATTGATGCCGTCCTGTCCATCCGCTTGCGCAGCTTGCGCAAGTCCAGGCACTGCACCCTGGACCAACTGGCTGAACTGAGCGGCGTGAGTCGCTCCATGATTTCCCTGATCGAGCGCCAGGAAACCAGCCCGACCGCCGCCGTGCTCAACAAGCTGGCCGATGCTTTGGGCGTGTCATTGCCAGCCTTGTTTTCGCAGGAGACCGGGGCGCAATCGCCAAACCCGCTTTCTCAACGTTCTGAACAATCGGCCTGGACAGACCCCGATTCCGGCTATGTCAGGCGTCATTTGTCTCCCCAGGGAGGTGCCTCTCCAATAGAACTGGTGGAGGTCTGTTTCCCGCCGGGAGAAAGCGTTACTTTTGAAACAACCACACGGCGCATCGTGACCCATCAGCAAATCTGGGTCTTGGAAGGTGAGATGCAAATCACAACCGACCAGAAGGTCTGGCATCTGCAAACCGGCGATTGCCTGGCTTTGGTTTTGGGGCCGCGCATTGTTTTTCACAACCCGACCACCCACGCAGCGCGCTATCTGCTGGCCCTGACAAACACCCATTCACACACATCGACCTCCCCATGAGCGAACACAAGATTGTCCAATGCACTTTCGAGCGGCACGCCCCCGCCATCCTCGACATCCTCAACGATGCCATCGTCAACTCCACAGCGCTCTACGACTACAAGCCCCGGCAAATGCAGAACATGGTGAGCTGGTTCGAGGTCAAACGTGCGGGCAACTTTCCTGTGATCGGCATCGAAGACGCACAGGGCACGCTGCTGGCCTTCGGCAGCTATGGCACCTTCCGGGCGTTTCCGGCTTACAAGTACACGGTGGAGCACTCGGTGTACGTGCACAAGGACCATCGGGGGCATGGGCTGGGTGCGCAGGTCATGCAAGCGCTGATCGCCGCCGCCCGCGAAAACCAGTTGCACGTCTTGATGGGGGCCATCGACGCCAGCAACGCGGGCAGCATCGCGCTGCATGAGCGGCTGGGGTTCAAACATGTGGGCACCCTGCCACAGGTTGGCTTCAAGTTCGGCCGTTGGCTGGACCTGGCTTTTTACCAATTGCTGCTGGACACCCCCACGAACCCTGTGGACGGTTGAGCCTCATCACAGATGTGAACGGGTCCACTGCACAATGTCTTGTGCCGATCGGAATGCCCCAGCCTGACGGGCGACTTCCTTGCCACCAACAAACAGCGCCAGCGTGGGGATGCTGCGGATGTTGAACCGGGCCGCAAGGGCCTGCGCTTCTTCGGTGTTGAGTTTGGCCAGCCGCACATCGGGCTCCAAAAGACCTGCGGCCTGCTCGAAAGCCGGGGCCATCATGCGGCACGGTCCGCACCAGGGCGCCCAGAAATCCACCAGCACGGGAATCTGGCTGCGGCCAATGTGGCGGTCAAAAGAAGTGGCGTCCAGCGCCAGCGGGTGCCCGTCAAACAGGGGCTGATGACAAGCGCCGCAATCGGGGTTGCTGCGCAAATCGGCCCCACGCACCCGGTTGGTGGTATGGCAGTGCGGACAAACGATGTGCAAGGACTCGGCGGTAGCGGTCATGGAAAGCCTTTGTGGTTTTTCTCCAGTTGGGGCTCATGCCCACCGCTTCAAGAGGTCCGATCCAAGGGCAGCGCAACGGCTGCCCGCCCCGGATCAGCGGGGGGTGCGTGGCGCCATGGGGGGGCGGCCAGCCAGATGACGGAAGCTGATGCGGCCCTTGCTCAGGTCATAGGGCGACAACTCCAGTGTCACGCGGTCACCGGCCAGAATGCGGATGTGGTTCTTGCGCATCTTGCCTGCGGAGTACGCGATCAACTGGTGGCCGTTGTCCAGCGTCACACGGAAACGCGTATCGGGCAACACTTCGTTGACCACGCCCATCAGTTCAATCAGTTCTTCTTTAGCCATTTAAAACGTCTTTCTCAAAACAGAATCGGTTTGGATGTCTGGCGCTCCACCCAGAGCACGCCTTCATCGAGGGCGTACTGGCTGGCAGCGGCAGGCGTTGCAAATTCGGGCACAAACCGCATCACGCGGTCGGTGCTCGCGCTGCCGTGGCCACTGGCCACCGACACTTGCGCGCCAAAAGTTCCATTGGGCAAAGCCCTGGAACAAGGTTCAATACGGTACTTGCCCATCGCAACGGGCTTGTGAAAACAATGGTGAATCGACATGGATTTTATCTAATGGAGGAAAAGCCGCCTGTTTCGCCTCATTTCGGGCAGGTGCGTGGCTCGGGTTTTGGCATGTCCTCGTGCCAAAAACGCCCCCGATGGACAGCGCCGCAAGCGCTGTCGAAGAACATCACCGTGCAGAGGTGATCTCAAAAAGGAAGCAAAAAATCGTCTGTGTCGTCTCTGAAAAGAGCGCGTCGGGCGATGGGCACAGTGGAGGACAAGACTGGCATCCCTCTGCCGGGATGCGCTATCGGCTCGGAAAGAGCGAGATGGGCATAAGTCGCCAATGGCGTGCCCGCACTGTAACACGTTGGGCCGCAGGCCAGCCGCACGCCTCACCAACAGCCTTGTGGCGGGCGGGTCAAAGCCAGCGGGCAATGCCTGCCGCCAGCAGGCTCAACAACACCGTGCTCGACAGCGGAATGAACCATTCCCGCCCGAACAGCCGAAAGCGGATATCCCCCGGCAAGCGGCCAAACCCCAGCTTTTGCAGCCAGGGCTGCAGGCCACTGAAAATGATCAGGGCCAAAAAGGTGACGATCAGCCAGCGGAACATGGTCAGATGCGCATCACAGGCGGTGGCTGCGGTCGCCTGCCGCAAAACCCTGGGCTGACCAGTCGTTGCCTGTAGCAAAGCCCACCACCTTGAACAGCTCGCCCATTTCGTGCTCGTTGACCAGGCGCTGTGCCTGGCTGCGTTCGGCCAGCGTGCTGGCCGCCATGCGCTCGGCCAGGCCCAGGTTCAGCAAAAACCGGGCTTGCGAGGTGTAGCCCAGCACCTGCAGACCCGCGTTCTGCCCGGCCAGGGCCACCCCGGTGAAGTTCACATGGGCCGTGATGTCTTTCTGCCCCACCGCCACCAGTGGATCGGCATCGGCCTGATGCAGCTGGTGGCACATCACGGTGCCCATGTGGCGCTGGGGGTGGAAATATTCACTCTCGGGAAAGCCGTAGTCCAGAAAAAATGCCGCCCCCCCTCGCCCGGCCATGAGCCGCTCGGCCAGGCTGGCGATGAAGGCCTCGGCTTGCAGGTGGATTTCGGTCAGGTAGTCGTGTTCGCCGTCCACCGCCAAAGGCGGGCGCAAATCGGTCGGCCGGTCTTCCCAGGCGAACGCATCGCCCTGCACCACCACGCCACGCTCATGCCAGACACCGCCGGTGCGTTGCAAGAGCTGCACCGGCATGGCGTCCAGCACCTCGTTGCCCACCACCACACCGTCCATCGCGTCCGGCCAGGCGTCCAGCCAGCGCACCTTGTGGGCGTGGGCCTGCAAGGTCTCGGCCTGGCGCTCGCGCAGGGTGCCTGACAGGTCGATGATGGTGTAACGCTGCACGGCATCGCCCAGGCTGTCCAGCAGTTGCGAGGCCAATGCGCCGGTGCCGGCACCGAACTCCCAGACCTCGTCGGTGTCCGTGGCCTGCAAGGCCTGGCTCACCTGCGCCGCCAAGGTCTGGCCAAACAGGGGCGTCAGGCCCGGGGCGGTCACAAAGTCGCTGCCACTGGCAGGCATGGTGCCGAACTTTTGCAGGCGGTTGGTGTAGTAGCCCATGCCTGGCTCGTACAGCGCCATGGCCATGAAGCGGTCAAATCCGATCCAGCCGCCCGCTCGGGCGATGGCGTCCTGGATGCGTTGGGTCAGCCCGGAGGAAAGTGGAGAGGCGTGGGTCACCCCGCAATTATCCTTTGTCCGCCCTGTGTGGGAGCCCCGCCCTCGGGGCGATGGCCTGCGGTTTGCAGTTGCCCATCGCGGCGGGTGCGCCGCTCCCACAGGCAGGCATAAGCCCTGCGCAGGCGGGCGGCAGACCTATCGCCGATAATTGCGGGTCTTTTCTTCCCGTTCGGGCATCACCTTGAAACACGTTCTGATCACTGGCGGCGCGCTGCGTCTGGGCGCGGCCCTGTGCCGGGCCTTTGCGCAAGCGGGCTGGCAGGTGTGGTGCCACCACCAGCGCTCGGTCGATGCGGCCCAGGCCCTGCAGGCCGAACTGCAAGCCCAGGGCGCCGATGTCCGGCTGGTGCAGGCCGACCTGAGCCAGAGCGCCGATGTGCAGCGGATGATGGACCACATCGGTCAGACCACCGGCGCGCTCGATTGCCTGGTGAACAACGCCTCGCTGTTCGAGCCCGACACCGGGATGGCGATGGACCTGAGCAGCACCCGCCAGCAGCTGGAGGTGAATCTGATCGCGCCGCTGTCGCTGGCCTCGCTGATGGCGCAGCAAGACGCCCCCGATGCCACGCCCGGCCAACGCAGCGTGATCCACCTCCTGGACCAGAAGGTGTTCAACCTGAACCCGGACTATTTTTCGTACACGGTCTCCAAACTGGCGTTGGAGCGTTCAGTGACTCTGCAGGCGCAGGCCCTGGCCCCTGCTGTGCGCGTGTGCGGCGTGGCCCCGGGCCTGATGTTTTTGAGCGGCGCACAGACGCAGGACAACTTTGACCGCGCCAGCCGCGTGAACCTGTTGCGCCAGCCGATCGACCCGGCGCAGGTGGCGGCGACCTGCCTGTTTCTGGCGCAAAACCCCTGCATCACCGGCACCACGGTGTGCGTGGACAACGGACAGCACCTGGTGCCTCTGGAGCGCGATGTGATGTTCCTGGCCGAGAAGAAAGACGCCCCATGAGCGACGTCCTGAACCACCTGGCGCTCCACTGCCGCCGTCTGTTTTTGCGCAAGCACACGGTGGACGTGCGCATCGGCGCGCACGACTTTGAAAAACACGCCCCCCAGCGCATCGTCTTCAATGTGGAATTGTTCGTGCCCTACAGCGCGTCCACCCCCACACAGGACGACCTGGCCGAAGTGGTGGACTACGACTTCATCCGTGCGGTGATTGCACGCCGCGTGGCCCAAGGCCACATCGTGCTGCAGGAGACCTTGTGCGACGACCTGATGCGCGAACTGATCGCGCACCCGCAGGTGCAGGCCGTGCGCCTGTCCAGCTGCAAGCCCGATGTGTACCCGGACTGCGAAGGCGTCGGGGTTGAAATTTTCCAGATCAAACCCGCGCCATGAAAACACCCGCAGGACACCAAACCCTGGAGCTGACTGGTTTGCGCTTTGACGCCAACCTGGGCATCCTCGAGCATGAAAAAACCGATCCGCAACCCATCCAGGTCGATGCCGAGCTCAACTTGGGCACACAGCCCCTGCTGCCCAGCGACGACGACATCAGCCATGTACTGGACTACCGCAAGGTGCGCAAGATCATCATCGACGAATGCACGGCCGAGCACATCAACCTGCTGGAAACGCTGATCGGCAAACTCGCGAACCGCCTGATGCAACTGCCGGGGGTGCTCGGTGTGCGCGTCAAGATTGCCAAACTTGAAATTTTTGAAGACTGCGAAGTGGCCATTCGCATGGAAACCGGACAGTGGTGAACATGAACACAACGACTGAAAACACCTGGGTGGACGCTGAAGCGGCCGATGCTGCCAAAGCAGCCAAAATCGAGCGCGAGACCCACAAACTCGAAAAACGCCTGTGCCGCCAGATGGGCCAGGCGATCAGCGACTTCAACCTGATCGAAGCGGGCGACCGCATCATGGTCTGCATGTCGGGTGGCAAGGACAGCTACGGCATGCTGGACATCCTGCTCAAGATGAAGGCCCGCGCCCCGGTGGACTTCGAGCTGGTGGCGGTCAACCTGGACCAGAAGCAGCCGGGTTTCCCAGACCACATCCTGCCCGCCTACCTGAAAGAGCTGGGCGTGGAGTTCCACATCGAGACGCAAGACACCTACTCGATCGTGAAAGACAAAATTCCTGAAGGCAAGACCATGTGCAGCCTGTGCTCGCGCCTGCGCCGCGGCATTTTGTACCGCGTGGCGCGGGAGCTGAAGTGCAACAAGCTGGCGCTGGGCCACCACCGCGACGACATGCTGCAGACTTTCTTTTTGAACATGTTCTTTGGTGGCAAGCTCAAGGGCATGCCTCCGAAGCTGGTCAGCGACAACGGCGAGTTCATGGTGATCCGCCCGCTGGCCTATGTGGCCGAGTCGGACCTGATCCGTTGGGCAGAGCACCGACAGTTCCCCATCATCCCCTGCACCCTGTGTGGCAGTCAGGAAAACCTGCAACGCCTGCAGGTGGGCAACATGCTGCGCGAGTGGCAAAAGAAGCACCCCGGCCGCATTGAAAACATGTTCGCCGCCCTGCAAAATGTGGTGCCTTCGCATTTGATGGACGCCAAGCTGCACGACTTCAAAAACCTGCAGATCACGGGCATCGAATCGGAAGATGGCGACAAGGCTTTTGACGAAGAAGAGTTCAAGGAAGCCTCGCTGCCCGGCATCCAGGTGATTTCCATCGGCTGACCCTTCTGGAGAGACGCATGAAACGCATTGCTGCATTGGTTCTGACCGCATCTGCCCTGCTGCTGACGGGCTGCGCCACCACCCGCACGGTCAGCAGCCAGGTCACCGCCGTGGCCAAGGTGCCTGCTGGCGCACAGCTGCAAGGCGCCAAGTACCGTTTTGAACGCTTGCCCCTGCAGGCCCACAACCCCGAAGCCGGTCTGGCCGAGCAGCAAGCCGAGCAAGCGCTGGCCGCCGTGGGCCTGGTGCGTGACGATGCGCATGCACAACTGAGCGTGCTGGTGGGCGTTCACGGCGAGCAATACGTCTACGACCCTTATGGCAGTGCCTACCCCTGGCGGCCCTACGGCGCCTTGGGCTTCGGGCGCAATGGCAGCTGGGGTTACAACTGGGGCTGGAGCATGCGCACGCCCCCGATGACGGACTACCGCCGCGAAGTCAGCCTGATCCTGCGGGACCTGCGCACGGGCCAGGTGGTCTATGAAACACACGCCAGCCACTACGGTGTCTGGCGCGACAGCGAGGCGATCTTCGCCACCCTGTTCAAGGCCGCGCTGGCGAACTTCCCCAACCCGCCTGCCGGCGTGCAACGGGTGAACATTGACATTCCCAACTGAACGCATGGACGCCACCCGCATCCTGGCCATCCGGCACGGCGAGACCGCCTGGAACGTGGACACCCGCATCCAGGGTCATCTCGACATCCCGCTCAACGACACCGGACTGCAGCAGGCCCGCTGGCTGGCCGAGACGCTGGCCGAGCGCGACCAGATCCACGCCGTCTACGCCAGCGACCTGTCGCGAGCGCTCGTCACGGCACAAACCATTGCCGATGCTGCCGGGCTGGCCGTGAGCACCCACCTCGGTCTGCGCGAGCGGCACTTTGGTGACTTTCAGGGCCGCACCTTCGCCGAAATCGAAGCCGAGTTGCCCGAGCACGCCCACCACTGGCGCAAGCGCACACCCGAATGGTCGCCGCCGGGGGCCGGGGAATCACTGATCGCCCTGCGCGAGCGGGTCCTGGCCTCGGTGGATGAACTGGCCGCACGCCATGTGGGAGAGCAGATCGTGCTGGTGGCGCACGGCGGCGTGATGGATGTGCTCTACCGCGCCGCCACCCGGCTGGAGCTGCAGGCTCCGCGCACCTGGCTGCTGCCCAACACCGCCGTCAACCGCCTGCTGTGGACGCCCGAAGGCCTGTCACTGGTCGGCTGGGCCGACACCACGCACCTGGACGGGCGCAGCCGGGACGAGATGACGGTCTGAACTGACGACTGATCGCCGCGAGGGCGCGGCTCCTACAGAACGCTTCGCTCAATCATGGCGCAGAAAACGACTTGGGCGGCGTGACGCCCAGATGCCTGAAGGCCGCCAGCGTGGCGATGCGCCCACGCGGCGTGCGCTGCAAATAGCCTTGCTGGATCAAATACGGCTCGATCACGTCTTCGATCGTGTCGCGCTCCTCGCCGATGCTGGCCGCGATGTTGTCCAGCCCCACGGGGCCGCCGTCAAAACGGTGGATCACCGCTTCGAGCAATTTGCGGTCCATCAGGTCAAACCCTTCAGGATCCACGTCGAGCATGGTCAGGGCTTTCTGGGCGATGCCCTTGTGGATGGTGCCGTCGCCTTTGACGTCGGCATAGTCGCGCACCCGGCGCAGCAGGCGGTTGGCGATGCGGGGCGTGCCGCGTGAACGGCGCGCGATCTCGAAGGAGCCTTCTGCGTCGATCGGTGCCTTGAGCAAGCCGCTGCTGCGCGTCACGATGCGCGAGAGTTCTTCGGGTGTGTAGAACTCCAGCCGCGAGACGATGCCAAAGCGGTCGCGCAGCGGGTTGGTCAGCATGCCTGCGCGGGTGGTCGCGCCCACCAGGGTGAAGGGCTGCAGGTCGAGCTTGATGCTGCGTGCCGCCGGGCCCTCGCCGATCATGATGTCGATCTGGTAGTCCTCAAGCGCGGGGTACAAAATTTCTTCGACCACGGGCGAGAGGCGGTGAATCTCGTCGATGAAGAGCACATCGTTACGCTCCAGATTCGTCAGGAGCGCGGCCAGGTCCTTGGGCTTTTCGAGCACCGGGCCGCTGGTCTGGCGCAGATTCACACCCAGCTCGGCCGCAATGATGTGGCTCAGGGTGGTTTTGCCCAGACCAGGCGGGCCAAACAGCAGCACATGGTCCAGCGGCTCCTCGCGCATCTTGGCAGCGCCAATGAAAATTTCCAGCTGCTCGCGCACCTTGGCCTGGCCCACATATTCGTCCAGCAGCTTGGGGCGCAAGGCGCGTTCGATGGCTTCTTCGTTGTTGGAAACCGGTGCGGCCGACACCATGCGCGAGGATTCACGCGGGCTGGGCGGCGCAGCGAAGTTGTCGGTTTTGATGCTCATGGCTCAACTCGCCTTCATTTGGTGAGGGCCTTGAGCGCGAGCTTGATGCCTTCGCTCACACCCACATCGGCGGGCAGCAGCTTCAGGGCCGCTGCGGCCTCCTTGTCGTTGTACCCCAGCGCCAGCAGCGCCTGCTGGATGTCGCCTTGCGCATCGCCCGCGCCCTGCGCAAACAGGCCACCGATGTCGCCGCCCAGCTTGCCCTTGAGCTCCAGCAGCAGGCGTTCGGCGGTTTTCTTGCCGATGCCCGGCACCTTGACCAGTCGACCCACCTCTTGCGTGGTGATGGCCTGCGCCAGATCGGCCACGCTCATGCCCGACAGCACGGACAGCGCCGTGCGCGGCCCCACGCCAGAGATTTTGATGAGCTGACGAAACGCCTCACGCTCAGCCAGCGTGGCAAAGCCATACAGGATCTGGGCATCTTCACGCACCACAAAGTGCGTGACCAGACTGACCTTCTCGCCCGCAGCAGGCAAGTTGTAAAACGTGCTCATCGGCACGTTGACCTCGTAGCCCACGCCGTGGCAATCCACGATCACCTCGGGTGGGTTTTTGTCGCTCAGGATGCCGGTGAGTTTGCCGATCATGCAGGGGGTACCTTCGATTGCCTATGATTGGAAGATTCTGGCCGCACGGGCTGGGCCCGGCCGCCGACACAGAGGATTATCAACTTGATCGTCAGACACACCTTCACTCCGCACAACAACACCCGCCTGTCACACCTGTGCGGCCCAATGGACGCCCACCTGCGCAGCATCGAAGCGGGGCTGCAAGTGAGCATTGCGCACCGTCATGAGCAGTTCAAGGTCGACGGCCCCAAGGCCCAGGCCCAGCGCGCCATGGAGCTGCTGCAAGCCCTGTACGAGATGGCCGAGCGCCCGATTGCCGCCGACACGCTGCAGTTGATGATGGCCGGTGACACCGAAACCGGCGAACAGCCGCCGCTGCAGACGCGCCGCGCCGACCTGAAAGCCCGCACCCCAGTGCAGGCGGCCTACCTCGACAGCATCGCCACCCACGACATCAGCTTCGGCATTGGCCCCGCCGGCACAGGCAAGACCTACCTGGCCGTGGCCAGCGCCGTGGACGCGCTGGAGCGCGCCAGTGTGCAGCGCATCGTGCTGACCCGCCCGGCCGTGGAAGCCGGCGAGCGCTTGGGCTTTTTGCCGGGCGACCTGTCGCAAAAGGTCGACCCGTACCTGCGCCCGCTGTACGACGCGCTGTACGACCTGATGGGCTACGACAAGGTACAAAAGGCGTTTGAGCGGAACGCACTGGAGATCGCCCCGCTGGCCTTCATGCGCGGACGCACCCTCAACAACGCCTTTGTGATCCTGGACGAAGCCCAGAACACCACGGCCGAGCAGATGAAGATGTTCCTCACCCGCATCGGCTTTGGTGCCAAGGCCGTCATCACGGGCGACGTGAGCCAGATCGACCTGCCCAAAGGGCAATTGAGCGGCCTGATCGACGCCGAGCGGGTGCTCAAACGCGTCAAGGGCATTTCTTTCACCCGATTCACCAGCGCCGACGTGGTGCGCCATCCGTTGGTGGCCCGCATTGTGGATGCGTACGATGCCCAAGGGAGTGCGGCGCGCCGCCGCGCCGCCCAGGCCGACGAATGAAACCGGGAACCCCATGGCACTGAAACAACTCCAGCTGTCGCTGCAATTTGGCGACATCCCCTATGCAGCCCGCCACCGCGCCGCACTGCCCCGCCACGCGGTCGCCCGCGCCATCCGCCACGCACTGGCCGATGACGCCGAAATCACAGTACGCATCGTGGGCGAAGAAGAAGGCCGCGCACTCAACCAGGCGTACCGCAAGAAGGACTACGCCACCAATGTGCTGACGTTCGACTATGCGCAAGAACCGGTGGTGATGGCCGATCTGGTGCTGTGCGCCCCGGTGGTGGCACGTGAGGCCAAGGAACAGGGCAAGACGCTGGCTGCGCACTACGCGCATTTGCTGGTGCACGGCACCTTGCACGCCCAGGGCTGGGATCACGAGACCAGCACAGCCGATGCCGAGGAGATGGAGGCCTACGAGGTTGAGATTCTGGCGGAGCTGGGCTTGCGTAACCCGTATCAGTGACTTGATGAGGTTTCAGCTTGGGTGGGGCCGGGTTCCTCATGCCGGGGTACCGGAAATCGTCACCCGGCCCCACCCAAGCCGAAACCGTGGTGGTATTGCACCGCCAAAGCGAAGTGATCTGATCGACCATCAAGGTGAACGAGGGGATGCGGTGGGCGACGATGTGTGACGCGAAGCGGCTTCTGAGGAGCCCGCCGCATCCCCTCGCTCACCGTTGCCCGCAAAGGGCAAGCGGCACCATCAGATCAAACGCACTTTCACACTCTTGCCCTTGATCTTGCCGCGAGAGAGCTGCGCCTCGACCTTCTTGGCCAACTCGGCCTGCACAGCCACATAGGTCGAGAACTCGTTCACATTGATCTTGCCCACCTGCTCGCGGGTCAGACCACACTCGCCAGCCAAGGCCCCCATCACATCGCCTGCGCGGATTTTTTCCTTGCGGCCACCGACGATCTGCAGCGTGCGCATGGGCGGCTGCAGCGGCCCGCCAGCGGCAGGCGTCAGCTCCGACAGCGGTGCCCAGGTCGACTCGCGGCCTTGCATCAGCTCGATCTTGCCGACCGCGCCCATCTCGTCCATGCTGGCCAGCGTGATCGCCAGGCCTTCGGCATCGCCCCGGCCCGTGCGGCCAATGCGATGAATGTGGATTTCCGGGTCGGGTGTCACGTCCACGTTGATCACGGCTTCGAGGCCTTCCACATCGAGCCCGCGCGAGGCCACATCGGTGGCCACCAGCACCGAGCAGCTGCGGTTGGCAAACTGCACCAGCACCTGGTCGCGTTCGCGCTGCTCCAGCTCACCAAACAACGCCAGTGCGCTGTAGCCCTGCGCCTGCAGCACCGCCACCAGATCGCGGCACTGCTGCTTGGTGTTGCAAAACGCGAGCGTGCGCTCGGGGCGGAAGTGCGCCAGCAATTTGGACACAACGTCGAGCCGTTGGGTGTCGCTCACCTCGTAAAACACCTGGCGGATCTTGTGCGCACTGTGTTGCGCCTCGACCTTCACGGTCTGCGGCGCGCGCATGAACTGCGCCGCCAGTTTGGCGATACCCTCGGGGTAAGTGGCCGAAAACAGCAAGGTCTGGCGGTCTTTGGCGCACTGACGCACCACCTTGGCGATGTCGTCGAAAAAGCCCATGTCCAGCATGCGGTCGGCTTCGTCCAGCACCAGTGTCTTCACCTCAGCCAGGCTCAGCGAGCCGCGCTCCAGGTGGTCCATGATGCGGCCGGGGGTGCCCACCACCACATCGGCGCCGTGCTCCAGGCTCACCGTCTGGCCGCGCAGGGCCACACCGCCACACAAGGTGACGACTTTCACGTTCTGGCGGGCACGCGCCAGGCGGCGGATCTCTTGTGTGACCTGATCGGCCAGCTCGCGTGTGGGGCACAGCACCACCGCCTGCACCGGGGCGCTGGGCGAGCCTGCGCTTTGCAGGCGCTCGATCAGGGGCAGGCCAAAGGCGGCGGTCTTGCCGCTGCCGGTGCTGGCCTGGGCGATCAGGTCGTGGCCTGCCAAGGTGATGGGCAAGCTGGCCGCCTGGATGGGCGTCATCTGGGCGTAGCCCAGTTGTTCGAGGTTTTGGAGCGTGGCGGGAGAAAGGGAGAGTTGGGCAAAACGGTCAGTCATGCCTCGATTATCCGTTGCACCCCATCGCGGCGAGGGCGCCGCTCCCACAAAGGGTCTTCAAACTGTTGTGGAGGCTGTCATGCGGATCGGGATGGTGATGGGGCCGTCGTTGACCAAGGCCACCTTCATGTCGGTGGCAAAACGCCCTGTCTGCACGAGGGGGTGGACGGCCCGGGCCTGCGCCACGAAGTGCTCATACAGACGCCGACCTTCATCGGGTCTGGCCGCCTGCGTGAAGCTGGGCCGGTTGCCGCCCGCCACATCGGCGGCCAGCGTGAACTGGCTCACCACCAGCAGGCCACCGCCCACGTCTTGCAGACTGCGGTTCATCTTGCCCGCCTCGTCGCTGAAGATGCGCAGCTTGAGAATTTTGGCCAGCAGCTTGTCGGCCACCGCATCGGTGTCGCCGTGTTCGGCACACAGCAGCACCAGCAAGCCGTGGCCAATCTGGCCGATGACTTCACCGTCGACCCGCACGCTCGCTTCACTCACCCGCTGCAGGACCGTGATCACACCACATCCCTGGGGTCGTCAAAATGGGCCTCGACATCGTCGGGCAAGAGCTGGATGGTGGCGCGCAAGCCGGGCACCGCAGCCATCAAGGCTTTCTCGACACGGCTGCGCAAGGCCGCCGCATGCCCGAGCGACCAGTTGGACGGCATGTGCATGTGCATGTCCACAAAGCGGCGCTGCCCGGCCTTGCGGGTGACCACATGGTCGAAACGGATCACATCGCGGCCATCGATCGCGTACACAAACCGGGCCAGCACCTGCTGGATGTCCTGCTGGACCTCAGGCTCGACGGCTTCGTCCATCAGGCCTTGAGAAGAAGCCCAGACCAGGTGCGCGCCTTCTTTCAGGATGTTGAGCGCCACGCCCATGGCCACCAACGCGTCCAGCCACAGCCAGCCCGTCACGCCGACCAGCACAATGCCCACGACCACGCCGACCGAAGTCCAGACATCGGTGACCAGGTGCCGTGCATCGGCTTCGAGTGCGAGGGAGCGGTGTTCGCGTGCGGCGCGGAACATCACCCAGGCCAGCAGACCATTCAGCACCGAGCTGCCCACCGACAGTGCCAGACCCAAACCCACCTGCTCCAGCGGCTGGGGATCGAACACGCGGTGACTGGCCGCCCAGATGATGCCCAGGCCTGCCACGATGATGAGGATGCCCTCGAAACCGGAAGAAAAGTATTCGGCCTTGTGGTGCCCGTAAGGGTGATCCTCGTCAGGCGGCGACTCGGCCACGGTGACCATCAGCAGGCCAAACATGGCGCTGGCCAGGTTGACCAGCGACTCCATCGCGTCCGACAGCAAGCCGACCGAATCGGTCAGCCACCAGGCCAGCGTTTTGAGGGCAATGGTGACCAACGCGACGCCCACCGACGCCATGAGCAGGCGTTTGGGGGTCATCCAGGACGCAAAACGTTTCATGGCACGAGCCTACACCGGATCGGTGAATCCGGGATGACCCGCCACAGAGGTGCACGTTGGCTCAAGCCAGCGTCACCTTGGCGAACTTGCGCTTGCCCACTTGCACAATGTAAGTGCCTGCTTCCAGTTTTAGCCCCTTGTCACTGATGACACTGGAGTCGACACGCACGCCACCGCCTTCGATCAGGCGGTTGGCCTCGCTGCTCGAAGGGGCCAGGCCCGCCGACTTGAGCAAGGCGCCGATGCCCAGCGGTGCACCCGACAGCGACACCTCGGGGATGTCGTCCGGCACCCCGCCCTTGCTGCGGTTGATGAAGTCCTGTTCGGCCGCATCGGCCGCCGCCGCGCTGTGAAAGCGCGTGGTGATTTCCTTGGCCAGCATGACCTTGGCGTCCTTGGGGTTGCGCCCGGCTTCGACTTCCTTCTTCAGGGCCTCGATCTCGGCCATCGACTTGAAGGACAGCAGGGTGTACCAGCGCCACATCAGTGTGTCCGAGATGCTCAGCACCTTGGCGAACATGCTGTTGGCCTCTTCGGTGATGCCGATGTAGTTGTTCTTGGACTTGGACATCTTGTCCACCCCGTCCAGGCCTTCGAGCAGCGGCATGGTCAGGATGCACTGCGGCTCCTGCCCGTACTCGGCTTGCAGGTGGCGGCCCATCAGCAGGTTGAACTTCTGGTCGGTGCCGCCCAGCTCCAGATCCGATTTGAGGGCCACCGAGTCGTAACCCTGCATCAGCGGATACAGAAATTCGTGCACGGAAATTGGCGTACCAGCGTGGAAGCGGTCATGGAAGTCGTTGCGCTCCATCATGCGGGCCACGGTGTACTTGGCGGCCAACTGGATCATGCCCATCGAACCCAAGGGGAGCGACCATTCGCTGTTGTAGCGGATCTCGGTTTTGGCCGGGTCCAGCACCAGGCTGGCCTGCTTGTAATACGTCTCGGCGTTGGCCTTGATCTGCTCGGGCGTGAGCGGCGGGCGGGTGCTGTTACGTCCCGAAGGGTCGCCGATCAGGCTGGTGAAGTCGCCGATCAGGAAGATCACCTGGTGTCCCAGATCCTGCAGCTGGCGCATCTTGTTGAGCACCACGGTGTGGCCAATGTGGATGTCCGGTGCGGTCGGGTCCAGACCCAGCTTGATGCGCAGCGGCACCCCGGTGGCCTCGGACTTGGCCAGCTTCTGCAACCAATCTGCCTCGGGAATCAGCTCCTCACAGCCACGCAAAGAGATCGCCAGGGCCTCGCGGGTCTTGTCCGTGACCGGGTATTTTGTAACAAGCGCTTGATTCATAAGGGTTTTTTCTAAAGTCAGTCGGGGCATTCACGGTAGAATGCCCCCTTTGGGCAGATTCCGCATTTTAGTGGCCGCCCTCCCGATTTATCCGGTTTGTCATTCGCACACGCAAGACAAGCCCGCCAAACAATTTATTTCATGTCCTTTTTGTCCAATTTGCTCACACACGCTGTGGCCTGGGGTGTCCAGAGCCTGCAGTGGCTGGTGGTGCTGGTCGGCAAGACCTTGCTGGGCGCCCAGCATCTGCTGAACTGGCTCGACGGTGCCCATCCGCTGGCCACCGTCACACGGCCCTTCACCCGCTTTGTGCAACGCCATCCCAAGCGCATCGTCGCCGCGCTGGCATCGGTGCTCATGGCCGCTGGCGGTGGTGCGTTTGCGGTCGCCAATCTGGGGCCGGATGCGGCCAGCCTGCCCATCGTCAACCTGACCGAACCGGTCACCGTCAGTGGTCTGGACGCCCAGGCCCAGGCGCTGGACCTGCGCGACCTCAAGCTGCTGCGCAGCGACACCACCCGCAGCGCCGACACCCCCGAAAGCCTGCTGCGCAGACTGGGCCTGTCAGACCCCGAGGCCGCACGCTTCCTGCGCCAGAACCCCCAAGCGCGCGACGCCCTCTCGCGTGCCGGTCGCTCTGTCTCTGCCGAGGCCAACGAGTCCCAGCAGCTGATCGAGATGACCGTGCGCTGGTTGCGCAACGAGACCGACGACCAGTTCCAGCGCTGGGTGCTGACCCGCTCGGCACAAGGCCTGTCCGCGCGTCTGGAAACCGTGCCCATGACCGCCAGCATCCGCATGTCGGGCGGCACTGTGTCCAGCTCGCTGTACGCGGCCAGCGACGAAGTTCGCCTGCCCGACAACGTGGTCAGCCAACTGGCCGACATCTTCTCCAGCCAGATCGACTTTCACAAAGCCCTGCGCAAAGGCGCACGCTTTGCGGTCGTCTACGAAGTGCTGGAAGCCGACGGCGAACCCCTGCGCGCAGGCAAGGTCCTGAGCGCCGAGTTCATCAACGGCAACAAGACCTACGAAGCCGTCTGGTTCCAGGAAACCGGCAAAAAAGGCAACTACTACGCCTTCGACGGTAGCAGCCTGCGCCGCGCCTACCTGGCTTCGCCTGTGCCGTTCTCGCGCAAGACCAGCGGCTTCAGCATGCGCCTGCACCCGATCTTCCAGACCCTGCAGGCCCACCGCGGCGTGGACTATGCAGCGCCAACAGGCACCCCCGCCCACTCGGTGGGTGACGGTGTGGTCGATTTCGCAGGTGTTCAAGGCGGCTTCGGCAATGTGGTCATCGTGCGCCATGGCAACAGCCACAGCACGGTCTACGCCCACCTGAGCCGCATCAACGTGCGCAAGGGTCAGGCCGTGACGCAAGGCCAGGTCGTGGGCCTGGTGGGCACCACCGGCTGGTCAACCGGCCCTCACCTGCACTTCGAATTCCGCGTCAACGGGGCCCACGTCGATCCGCAGAGCATCATCCAGCAAGCCCAAAGTGCGCCGATTGCGCCCTCTGCGCGCAACGCGTTCAACCAGAATGCCCAGGCTTCGCGGGCCCAGCTGATGGCGGCCGCGCAAATGCGCGAAAGCACCGATCAATGACCGGACGTCCGGTGAACCAGGGGCTCTGCGGAGCCCCTTTTTTCTGAGCCATTGCAAGCCATGTCCACTGACGCCTTCTTCATCGGCCTGATGTCAGGCACCTCGCTCGATGGCGTGGACGGCGTTCTTGCCCGCTTCAGCTCCGATGGCGCCATGCAGGTGCAGGCCCATGCATTCGAGCCTTTCCCCGACGCTTTCAAGGCCGAACTGCTGCAACTCAACCAGAGCGGCCCCGACGAGCTGCACCGCGCCGCACTCGCGGGCAATGGCATCGCCCGACATTACGCCCAGGTGGTGCTGGCCCTGCTGCACCAAACCGGCCACGCCCCCGAAGCCATCACGGCCATCGGCGCACACGGTCAGACGGTGCGTCACCGTCCATTGGAGTTTGATGGCCTGCCCGATCAAGCCGCCGTGGGCTACACACTGCAGCTGAACAACCCGTCCCTGCTTGCCGAGCTGACCGGCATCGATGTGGTGGCCGATTTCCGCTCGCGTGACCTTGCCGCTGGCGGTCAAGGCGCCCCGCTCGTTCCAGCCTTTCACCAGGGCGTATTCGGTCATCCTCAAGGCTGCGTGGCGGTGCTCAACATCGGTGGCATCTCCAACCTGAGCGTATTGCAACCCGATGGCCATGTGATGGGTTGGGACTGTGGCCCAGGCAACGCCCTGATGGACCACTGGTGCCAGACGCACACCGGCCAGGCCTTTGACCGCAATGGCGATTGGGCCGCGACGGGTCAGACGTCCCCCGTGCTGCTGGAGCGCCTGCTGGGCGAAAGCTATCTGGGCAAGAAGCCCCCCAAAAGCACAGGCCGAGACCTCTTCAACCCCGCCTGGCTGCAGCAGCACCTGGACGACTTGCCCGATCTGCCAGCGCAGGACATTCAGGCCACGCTCACAGCCCTCACGGCCGAGGCCTGCATCCGCGACGTGCAAAGGCACGCACCTGGCGCGCAACGGCTGATTGTGTGTGGGGGTGGCGCCCTGAATGGACACCTGATGTCGCTGCTGGCACAGGGCCTGCCGGGCGTGCAGGTGGTCAGCAGCGCACAACACGGCTTGCCGCCGCTGCAGGTGGAGGCGGCCGCCTTTGCCTGGCTGGCCTTCAAGGCGGTGCGCCGGGAACCGGCCAGCCTCAGCAGCGTCACGGGCGCCCGAGGCGCCCGTGTGTTGGGGGCAGTGTATCCACGCTGACCCCCGCTGTGTGGTGTGCGGCCTGCTGGCCGCAAAAACTCAGACCGAGAAAGACGAGCCACAACCGCAGGTGGTCGTGGCATTGGGGTTCTTGATCACGAACTGGGCACCCTGCAGGTCTTCCTTGTAATCGATCTCGGCACCGATCAGGTATTGGTAGCTCATCGCATCGATCAGCAAGGACACGCCATTTTTGCTCATGGTGGTGTCGTCTTCGTTGACGATTTCATCGAAGGTGAAGCCGTACTGGAAGCCCGAACAGCCGCCGCCTTGCACAAACACGCGCAGCTTGAGGTCCGGGTTGCCCTCTTCGGCAATCAGGTCGGCCACCTTGGCCGCCGCACTGTCCGTGAAGACGATGGGGGCGGGCATTTCGGTCTGGATGTTTTCTGCAACTGCGCTCATGGTGTTTCTCCGGTCTTGGGCAAATAGTATACCGTCGCACTGGGTTATTCCTGCCTGAACGGGCTATTACCGCTACTGGCATTGGGGCTTTAGCCATGAAAAAAGCCGCAACAGCGAACCGTTGCGGCTTTGGGGCAAACCCGAAAAGCGGATTAACGCTTCGAGAATTGCTTGCGGCGACGAGCAGAGTGGAAGCCGACTTTTTTACGTTCCACTTCACGGGCATCGCGAGTGACGAAACCAGCTTGGCTCAGCACGGGCTTGAGCGTTGCATCGTAGTCAATCAGGGCGCGGGTGATGCCGTGACGGGTTGCACCGGCCTGGCCGGATTCACCGCCGCCATGGACGTTGACCTGGATGTCGAAAGTTTCGGCATGGTTGGTCAGCATCAGGGGCTGCTTGGCGATCATGATCGAAGTCTCGCGGCCGAAGTAGGCTTGGATGTCCTTGCCATTGACCGTGATCTTGCCAGTGCCTTTTTTCAGAAACACGCGGGCGACGCTGGATTTGCGACGGCCTGTGCCATTGTTCCATTCACCAATCATCTCAAGGCTCCTTAGATGTCCAGCACTTTAGGCTGTTGGGCGGTGTGTGGGTGCTCTGCGCCGCCATACACCTTGAGTTTCTTGATCATGGCGTAACCGAGTGGGCCCTTGGGCAGCATGCCCTTGACGGCCTTCTCGAGTGCGCGGCCAGGGTGCTTGGCTTGCATGTCGCGGAAGTTGGTTGCAGTGATACCGCCGGGATAGCCCGAGTGACGGTAATACACTTTGTCGAGGCTCTTGGTGCCAGTCACTTTGAGCTGGGCAGCATTGATGATGACGATGAAGTCACCGGTGTCGACGTGAGGCGTGTAAATGGCCTTGTGTTTGCCGCGCAAACGGAGAGCAACTTCGCTGGCTACTCGTCCGAGGACCTTGTCGGTCGCGTCAATCACAAACCACTCGTGCACGACCTCAGCGGGTTTTGCGCTGAAAGTTGTTGTCATGAGTTTTCTCTTTGAAAGAAAGGTTTGTCGGGTCCTTTTCCACGGTCGGTGCTCCTCTGTTGGGAGCCTCTTAGGTGGGAATTTGCCAGCCTTTTAAGGGGCTTGGCGTCTTCGCCGCGGGACCACAAAATCGCTGCGAAGCCTGCCATTATACGAAAAATCAAGGACTTGCGGGGATATTGGTTACCATCGGTGCATGTTCAGTTATCGACACGCCTTTCACGCCGGCAACCATGCGGATGTGCTCAAGCACATCACCTTGCTGGCCACCATGCGCCACCTCATGCAAAAAGAGGCTGGCATCACCTTGATCGACACCCATTCAGGCGCGGGCTTGTACCGCCTGGACGGCGATTACTCCCAAAAAGGCGCCGAGGCCCAGGACGGTTTGTTCAAACTGCTGGGCGCGCTGGAAAAACTGGACAGCATTCCGGAGCCCATCGAAGACTATCTGGAACAAATTGCAAGCTTCAACGCCAATGGCGAAGCGCGGATCTACCCCGGCTCGCCCTTTTTGATGCAGCGCCTGATGCGCCACGCATCGCGTGACCGCCTGCGCCTGTTCGAGCTGCACCCCACCGACAGCCGAGCCCTGATGTCCAATATCGCCCAGCTGGAGGCGGGCCGCACCGTCACGGTCAGCCGCGAGGATGGCTTTGAGGCGCTCAAGAAGTTGTTGCCGCCACCGGCATCGGCCACCGGCTCCAAGCGGGCCATGGTGCTCATCGACCCCAGCTACGAGATCAAGTCGGACTACGTGAAAGTGGCCAACGTGATCCAGGAGTACCTCAAGCGCTTTTCGACGGGCACCTACCTGGTCTGGTACCCGATCATCCCGCGCCCCGAAGCGCACGAGCTGCCCCGCCGCCTGCGCACCCTGGCCAATCAGGCACAAAAGCCCTGGCTCAACGCCACCCTGGCCATTGGCCGTGGCCCTGGCGATGAAGGCGGCCTGGTGGCCAGTGGCATGTTCGTGATCAACCCGCCTTTCACCCTGAAAGACCAGATCCGCAAGGCATTGGATGTGGTGGGCCCGGCCCTGGCACGCGGCACGGGCAAGGACTGGAAAGTCGAATCCTCGTCCTGAACCTGCCCGAGGGGCTCAGGGAAAGTCCCGATCTTCCGGGCCTCAATTAACCGACCGATCGGTCGGTTAATTGTTATACTTCGCCTCGCGCCACGATCATTCCATCCTGTCAGGCGCAGGAGAAGCCCATGTACACGCAATCTTTCAGCGTATCCGACCAGGATGACGCGAAGTCCACCGGCCAAACCGCCTCATTGGTGGCCGTGCCCAAGGAAGCCAGCGCCAGCGAACAGGCCCTGCAGGCCCAGTTCGATGCCCGCATTGATGCTGACGGCCGCGTCGAGCCCCGCGAGTGGATGCCCGAGGCCTACCGCAAGACCCTGGTGCGCCAGATCAGCCAGCACGCCCACAGCGAAATCGTGGGCATGCTGCCCGAAGGCAACTGGATCAGCCGTGCACCGAGCTTGAAACGCAAGGCCATCCTGATCGCCAAGGTGCAGGACGAAGGCGGTCACGGACTTTATTTGTACAGCGCAGCCGAGACCCTGGGCACCAGCCGCGACCAGATGCTCGACGCTCTGCACACTGGTAAAGCCAAATACAGCTCCATCTTCAACTACCCCACGCTCAACTGGGCCGATGTGGGCGTGGTCGGCTGGCTGGTCGATGGCGCGGCCATCATGAACCAGATCCCGCTGTGCCGCTGCTCTTACGGCCCCTACGCCCGCGCCATGGTGCGTGTGTGCAAAGAAGAAAGCTTCCACCAGCGCCAAGGCTACGAAGCCCTCCTGGTGATGATGCAAGGCACGGCCGAGCAAAAAGCCATGGTGCAGGACGCGGTCAACCGCTGGTGGTGGAAGTGCCTGGCCATGTTCGGGCCGCCCGATGCCGACAGCCCCAACAGCGCACAAGGCATGCGCTGGGGCATCAAACGCATCAGCAACGACGACCTGCGCCAGAAGTTTGTGGACGCCACAGTGCCGCAAGCCAAGGTGCTGGGCGTGACCTTGCCTGACCCCGACCTGAAGTGGAACGAAGAACGTCAGGCCCACGACTACGGCCAGATCGACTGGGACGAGTTCTGGGCCACCGTCAACGGCAATGGCCCTTGCAACAAGGAGCGCCTGGGCGCCCGCGTCAAAGCCTGGAACGACGGCGCCTGGGTGCGCGAAGCGGCCCTGGCCCACGCCCAAAAACAACAAGCGCGTCAACTGAAGGAAGCAGCATGAGCACACCCGCACTCAAAGAATGGCCCCTCTGGGAAGTTTTTGTCCGCAGCAAGCAAGGCCTGGAACACAAGCACTGCGGCAGCCTGCACGCCTCTGACGCGCAGCACGCCCTGCAAATGGCGCGCGACGTCTACACCCGCCGCCAGGAAGGCGTGAGCATCTGGGTCGTGCCCTCGGCCACCATCTCGGCGAGCGAGCCCAATGACAAAGGTGAGTTCTTCGAGCCCGCGAGCGACAAGGTGTACCGCCATCCCACGTTCTATGTCATTCCCGATGAAGTCGGACACATGTGAGCGCCACCATGAACGCCCCTGTTGATTACCTGCTGCACCTTGCAGACAACGCGCTGATCCTCGGTCAGCGCAACGCCGAATGGTGCGGCCACGGCCCCATCCTGGAAGAAGACATCGCGCTGTCCAACAACAGCCTCGATCTGATCGGTCAGGCCCGCATGCTGTACCAGCACGCTGCCGAGCAAATCGGCAACGGCGCGACCGAAGACACGCTGGCGTACTTTCGCGACGTGCCGGATTTTCGGAACTACACGCTGTGTGAGTTGCCCCACATGCCGCTGATGGCCGCCACATCCAAGGGTGACCGCGACTTTGCGATGACCATCGTGCGCAACTTTTTGTACAGCAGCCTGATGGTGCTGGTGTGGGACCAGTTGCAAAACTCCAAAGACACGCAACTGGCGGCGATTGCCGCCAAGTCGCTCAAGGAAGTGCGCTACCACCTGCGCCACTCGCGCGACTGGCTGCTGCGCCTGGGTGATGGCACCGATGCGTCGCACGCCAAGGCGCAAGCCGCACTCGACCAGCTGCTGCCCTATTGCCAGGAGTTCTGGACGACCAGCCCGCAAGAGGCGGCCGCATTGGCCAACGGCACCGGCATCGACATGGCCACTTTGCAGGCCGACTGGAACCAGATCGTGGATGAAGCGCTGCAAGAAGCCACGCTCAAGCGGCCTGCGGCTGGCGGCTTTGTGCCCACCGGCAAGCAAGGTCTGCACTCGGAACACCTGGGCTTTGTCCTGGCCGAAATGCAAAGCCTGGCGCGCCAACACCCTGGCGCGACTTGGTAAAACCGCCAGGCCCACATGACCACACCGTCCATCACAGCCAACGCGGTTGAACAGCCACTGGATCGCCACGCTTCGCTCGCGATGACGGAGATGGCACAACGCGCCTGGGCTTTGCTGGAGCACCTGAGCGATCCAGAAATTCCGGTGGTCTCTCTGCGCGAACTGGGCATCTTGCGCGATGTGCGTGAAGGTGCGCTGGGCTTGGAAGTGGTCATCACCCCCACCTACAGCGGCTGCCCCGCCATGGGCCAGATCGAAGACGATGTGAAAGCCGCCTTGGCCACAGAGGGTCTGCAAGCCACCGTGGTCACGCAGCTGGCCCCCGCCTGGACCACCGACTGGATGACCGAAGCGGCCAAAGACAAGCTGCGGGCCTATGGCATTGCGCCACCGCACGCCTGTGCGAGCGCCCCTGCCGGTTCGGCCAATGTGGTGCAGTTCGCTGCACGCAGCGCCAAAGCCGAGGTGGTCCACTGCCCGCAATGCGGCTCGGCCAACACCACCGAAACCTCCCATTTCGGCTCCACCGCTTGCAAGGCCCTGTACAGGTGCCTCGATTGCATGGAACCGTTTGACTACTTCAAACCCTACTGAAGCTTCTTGAGAAAGCCCGCCATGACCGCCTTGCGTTTTCATGACCTCACCGTCGCCCGCGTCACGCCCGAAGCCGCAGGCGCGGTGGCCATCACGCTGAATGTGCCTGCCGATCTGCGCGAGGCTTTTGCCTTTGCGCCCGGCCAATTCCTCACCGTGCGTGCCAGCATCGATGGCGCCGATGTGCGCCGCAGCTATTCCATCAGCTCGGCCCGCAGCCAACTGCAACGCGGCGAGCTCGAGTTGGGCATCCGTCCGGTCGAAGGCGGGGTGTTCTCCAACTGGGCGGCCTCACAGCTCAAGGCGGGTGACACCTTGCGTGTGATGCCCCCCGATGGCCGCTTTGTGGTGCAGCGTCCCCGCGCCATCCACCGCGTGGGCTTTGCGGCGGGCTCGGGCATCACGCCCATCTTGTCGATCCTGGCCAGCACGCTGGAAGATCAGCCGGAATCCAAATTCACCCTGGTCTACGGCAACCGTCGCATGGACAGCGTGATGTTCAACGAAGCCTTGCAGGACCTGAAGGATCGCTACCCCTCGCGCCTGACACTGATCCACATCCTGTCGCGCCAATCGCAGGAAGTGCCCTTGCTCGAAGGCCGCATCGATGCCGCCAAGGTGCGCGCCATCATCGACGCCTTCTTGCCCGTGGGCAGCATGGACGAAGTCTTCGTCTGCGGCCCCGAGGCCATGATTGAAGAGACCGAAAAAACCTTGCTGGATGCGGGCGTCAAGACCGAGCGCATCCGCACCGAGCGTTTCACCTCGCCCACGCTGGAGGCCCTGAGCCCTGAGCAGCGCAGCCAAGCCGTGCTGGGCCACAAGGCCACGCGCGATGGCGGTGAAGTGCAACTCACGGTGGTGCTGGACGGCAAGCCCTACGACATGCCGATGAACAAGAACGAGAAGATCCTGGACATCGCGCTCGCGCTGGGCCTGGACTTGCCTTATTCGTGCAAGGGCGGCGTGTGCTGCACCTGCCGTTGCAAGGTGATGGAAGGCTCAACGGAGATGGAGAAAAACTTCACGCTTGAAAAGCCCGAAGTGGATCAAGGTTTCGTGCTGTCCTGCCAGGCGCGTCCGACCAGCGACCGTGTGGTGGTGAGTTTCGACGAGCGCTGATCGCATTCGCCACATGTCCATAAAAAACGCCCTGCGATGCAGGGCGTTTTGCTTGAGGGACAAATCCAATCAGAAGCGGTAGCCCAAACCTACCCCCACCAACACGGGGTCAAGCTTCAGCGTGCCTTGGTTGGCGCCTTCAACGTACACATCCGTCTTAAGGTAAACCTTCTTCACATCAAAGTTGACGGACCAATTCTTGTCCAGTGGAATGTCCACACCGGCTTGCAATGCACCACCCCAGCTGTGGCCATCGAGCGTGGCGCTGCCACTGAGCAAATTGACTTTGCTGATATCGGTGTAATTGATACCTGCACCCACATAAGGCTTGTAACCATTCAAACCGGTGAAGTGGTATTGCATCAACAATGTTGGCGGCAAGTGTTTGAATGTCCCCAGATCACTTCCGCCAGCGACCACCGAAGAATGCACAGTCTGCTTCTGAGGCACCGTCAGAATCAACTCAGCCGCGATGTTCGGCGTGAAGAAATAGCTCACATCCACTTCGGGGATGGTCTTGTTGTTCACCGTCAGGCCCAAACCGGTGCTGTCTTTGTTGGCCATGTCCAAGTGCACAGCGCGTGCACGAACCATCCAGGGGCCTTCAGCTTGCTGGGCCTGAACAGCGCTCACGCCACAAGCGGCCAGAGCAGCGATAACGATCAATTGTTTTTTCATGGTTTTTTCCTTTGACTGCGAAGCTTTTTGCCTCGAGGTCATTGGAAGCCCACGGAACAGATCAGGCATTGCGCTGTATCAAGTCGGCCTTGGCGTTACACCTGAATCCACACACACTTTGCGGCAGATCAACTGCCTGCAGTTCATCGTGCCGGGGTGTGCGGTGACGCACTGCGATGCAGGGCCACCTGCGCACGGCCCGCGCGGCGCATGCCCAAGCGCTCTGCAGCTGCCTCACTCAAATCAATGATGAACTTTTGGGTAAACGGTCCGCGATCCGTGATGCGCACCACAACCTCGCGCCCATTGCTCAAATTCACCACCCGGAGCCTTGTACCCAAAGGCAATGTCAAGTGTGCAGCCGTGAGCGCTTTGCGATCAAACCGCTCGCCGTTGGCCGTTCGTCGGCCGTGCCAGCGTTTACCACCATACCAAGTGGCCAAGCCTTGTTGCAGCAAGGTGCCTGATTCATCTTGCGCCAACTCATCGGCGAAAACTTCTGCCCGATGCGCTGACTGGCCCGGCGCCTGAGTGTCGGTACTGCGATCATGCCCAGCGTCCAAGGCTATCGCCGCGCCGCACCACAAAGTCAAGGCTAAAGCAAAGACTCTCAACGGCTTTTCAGACCCGACAGAACGCCCAGCGTGGCTGCGCTCTGGTTCATGGTGTAAAAGTGCAGCGAAGGCACACCGGCACGGATGAGCTGTTCGCACAGGTCGGTCACCACCTCCAGGCCGAAGGCCTTGATCGAGTCGATGTCGTCGCCATAACCCTGCAAGCGCAGACGGATCCAGCGCGGGATCTCGGCGCCGCAGGCGTCGGAAAAACGCAGCAGTTGCGACGAGCTGGTGATGGGCATGATGCCGGGCACCACCGGCACGTCCACGCCCAGCTTGTGGGCATCGTCCACAAAGCGGAAATAGGCGTCTGCGTTGTAGAAGTATTGGGTGATCGCCGAGTTGGCGCCCGCCTTCACTTTGGTGGCAAAGGCCTGCAAGTCCGCCTCGGGCGACTTGGCTTGCGGGTGGATCTCGGGATAGGCCGCCACTTCAATGTGGAAGTCATCGCCCGTCTCGGCACGGATGAAGGCCACCAAATCGCTGGCGTAATGGAATTCGCCCCCTGCGCCATAGCCGCTGGGCAAGTCCCCGCGCAAGGCGACCAAGCGCTTGACGCCAATGGCCTTGAGTGTGGCCAGCTCGGCACGCACAGAGGCCTTGGTGGCGCCAATGCACGAAAAATGCGAGGCCGCAGCCACACCTTCGCTCAGGATCGCGCCCACGGTGGCGAAAGTGCCTTCCTGGGTGGAGCCACCTGCGCCATAAGTGACCGAGCAGAATTCGGGCTGGAGACCATACAGCTGCTGGCGCACTGCGCGCAGTTTCTCTGCGCCTTCAGGCGTCTTGGGTGGGAAAAATTCCAGACTGATGGGTAAATTCAAGGCACTCATCACATCACCTTCCATTCAATAGTCATTGGCTTTGGCATACGCCTTGGCCGCCAGATCGGCCTCGTGTGCGACGCGCGCTTTTTCGCGCGCAGGCAGCACGGCCGCCGGGTCAGGCCAGCAGGCCTGCACAAAAAATTCACGGTTGCCGTCACCGCCCTCAATGGGGCTGTCCAACCAAGCCGTCACCTTCATGCCCAAACCCGTCAACGCGGTGCGCACACGGTCTTCGATGAAAGGGTACAGGCTGTCGTCCTTGACGATGCCGCCCTTGCCCACCTGGCCCGGCTGCAATTCAAACTGGGGTTTCACCAGCATCAGCAAAGACCCGTTGGGCTTGAGCAAATGCACCACGCCTGGCAAGACCAGCGTGAGCGAGATGAAGGACACATCACCCACCATCAGATCAAAGCCTTCGAGCGCATCCGGAACGCGTTCGTCGCCTGGCTCCAGCTCGCGGGCATTGACGCCCTCGATGCAGACCACGCGCTCGTCTTCGCGGATGCTTGGGTGCACTTGGGCATGCCCCACATCGATGCCCACCACTTGCGCAGCGCCTTGTTGCAACAGGCAGTCGGTGAAACCGCCGGTGCTTTGGCCCACATCCAGGCAGCGAAGCCCCTCGACCTTGACGCCCGTGGCCTTCAAGGCGCCTTCGAGCTTGAGACCGCCACGCGAGACATAGCGCGACTCGGCATCGTCAAGCAATTCCAGCGCTGCGCTCTCGGGCACCTCGTCGCGGTTTTTGACGACTTGACGCCACTCCCCATTGGGCTGCTGCCACTGAACGCCTGCGGCGATCAGTCGCTGAGCCTGAGAACGAGACACGGCCAAGCCACGCTCGACGAGAAGTTGATCAATGCGCATTCAGTAGGTATCTCGGGTATGGAAACATCACATCCTGTGTGAGGACTTAAAAGGGCCGGTCATTCCCGCGTTCGCGGGAATGACGAACCATTTTTGCGATCAATAACGGTAAGTGTCAGGCTTATAAGGACCAGCTTTGGGCACGCCGATGTAGGCGGCCTGCTCGTCGCTCAGTTCGGTCAGCATCGCGCCGACTTTCTTGAGGTGCAGACGGGCCACTTTTTCGTCGAGGTGCTTGGGCAACACATAGACCTTGCCGATGTCGTAAGCGTCCTTGTGGGCGAACAGCTCGATCTGGGCGATGGTCTGGTTCGCGAACGAAGACGACATCACGAAGCTGGGGTGGCCCGTGCCGCAGCCCAGGTTCACCAAACGGCCTTTGGCCAGCAAGATGATGCGCTTGCCATCGGAGAAGATCACGTGGTCCACCTGAGGCTTGATCTCTTCCCACTGGCATTTCTCTTCCAGCTTGGCCACCTGGATCTCGTTGTCGAAGTGACCGATGTTGCAGACGATGGACTGGTCCTTCATCGCAGCCATGTGTTCGTAAGTGATCACGTCGCGGTTGCCGGTGGTGGTCACGAAGATGTCGGCCTTGTCGGCAGCGTACTCCATGGTCACGACTTTGTAGCCTTCCATGGCGGCTTGCAGGGCATTGATCGGGTCGATCTCGGTCACCCACACCTGGGCGCTCAAAGCGCGCAGGGCCTGGGCAGAGCCCTTGCCCACGTCACCGTAGCCAGCAACCACCGCCACTTTGCCGGCGATCATCACGTCGGTGGCGCGCTTGATGCCGTCCACCAGCGACTCGCGGCAGCCGTAGAGGTTGTCAAACTTGCTCTTGGTCACCGAGTCGTTGACGTTGATGGCGCGGAACATCAGCGTGCCCTTGGCCGACATTTCCTTCAGGCGGTGCACGCCCGTGGTGGTCTCTTCGGTCACGCCGATGATCTCGGCGCTCTTGCGGCTGTACCAGGTCGCGTCTTCGGCCAGCTTGGCCTTGATCGAGTTGAACAGGCAGGTTTCTTCTTCGCTGGTCGGGTTGGCGATCAGGCTGGCGTCTTTCTCGGCGCGCTTGCCCAGGTGCATGAGCAGCGTGGCATCGCCACCGTCGTCCAGGATCATGTTGGGGCCTTCACCGGGCGTACCTGCCGCGCCGAAGTCAAAAATGCGGTGGGTGTAGTCCCAGTACTCGGCCAGGGTTTCGCCCTTGATGGCGAACACCGGCGTGCCCTTGGCGGCGATGGCCGCGGCGGCGTGGTCTTGTGTCGAGAAGATGTTGCAAGAGGCCCAACGCACGTCGGCACCCAGAGCTTGCAGGGTCTCGATCAACACGGCCGTCTGGATGGTCATGTGCAGCGAACCGGTGATGCGGGCGCCTTTGAGGGGCTGGCTCTTGGCGAACTCTTCGCGGATGGCCATCAGGCCGGGCATTTCGGTTTCGGCGATGCGGATTTCTTTGCGGCCCCAATCGGCCAGGCCGATGTCGGCGATCACGCAGTCGGCGTTGACGGTGGTTTTCAAAGGTGCATTCATGTTTTGCGCTCCAAAGCAATGTGAATAAGCCACACGCGTGGATGAAAGCACTGAATGGAGAAAACAGGCTCACCGCACGTCGAGTGGATGAGCGTCGTTGCTGTATGAAGGTTCCGAGCCTCACGCCCCGCTGCCGACTTTGTTCAAAGCCAGGGGGCGCTGCAACGCTCCTCGGAAGCTTTAGATTATACGAAGAATGATCCCGTTGTGGTGCTCAGCCCGTAAAATCAGGGGTTTTGCCAAGCACTGCACCGCTTGGCCGCGACGGGCGCATTTTGCCGCCCGCATGAATTTCAGGACGCTTTGTGACCTACGCCAACGAGACCCGGCGCCGCCGAACCTTTGCCATCATTTCCCACCCTGACGCGGGTAAAACCACGCTGACAGAAAAGCTGTTGCTGTTCTCGGGTGCGATCCAGATCGCCGGCTCGGTCAAGGCCCGCAAAGCCTCGCGCCACGCCACATCCGACTGGATGGAAATCGAAAAGCAGCGTGGCATCTCGGTGGCCTCGTCGGTCATGCAGATGCTGTACCGCGACCATGTGATCAACCTGCTCGACACGCCCGGCCACAAAGACTTCTCTGAAGACACCTACCGTGTACTAACGGCGGTGGACTCGGCCCTGATGGTGATCGACGCGGCCAACGGTGTGGAAGCACAGACTCGCCGCCTGATCGAGGTCTGCCGTCAACGCGACACACCCATCATCACCTTCGTCAACAAGATGGACCGCGAAGTTCGCGATCCGCTCGACATCCTGGACGAGGTCGAGCGCGAGCTGGGCATGCCCTGCGTGCCCATGACCTGGCCCGTGGGCCAGGGCAAATCGTTCGGCGGCATCATCAACCTGCGCACGCAGGCCATGACGGTGTTCGACTCTGGCAGCGAACGCCTGCCACAAGACTTTGAAACCATCCCGCTGACCGAACAAGCCCAACTGGCCGAACGCTTTGGCGCGGAATGGACCGCAGCCATGGACAGCATGGAGTTGGCCACCGGTGCATCGCCCGCGTTTGACGAAGCCGCCTTCCTGGCGGGCAAGCAAACACCTGTGTTCTTCGGCTCCGGTGTGAACAACTTCGGTGTGATGGAAGTGCTGGATGCCCTGGTCGACCTGGCCCCCTCACCCAAGCCCCGCACCAGCAACCTGATCGTCAACAAGCAGCCCGTGGTCAAAGAGATCCAGCCCGAAGACAGCGCGTTCTCGGGCGTGGTGTTCAAGGTGCAGGCCAATATGGACGCCAACCACCGCGACCGCATCGCATTCGTGCGCATGGCCTCGGGCAAATACACGCCCGGCATGAAGCTCAAGGTGCAGCGCACCGGCAAAGAGCTGCGCCCCACCAGCGTGGTGACCTTTCTCTCGCAAAGGCGCGAAGCGGTGGACGAGGCCTACGCGGGCGACATCATTGGATTCACCACCCACGGCGGTGTGCAGCTGGGCGACACCATCACCGATGGCGCCAACCTGCAATTCACCGGCCTGCCTTTCTTTGCGCCCGAACTCTTCATGACCGTGATCCTGAAGAACCCGCTGCGCACCAAACAGCTGCAAACCGGCCTTGACCAACTCGGCGAAGAAGGCGCGATCCAGGTCTTCAAACCTGAAATCGGCGGCCCCATGCTGCTGGGTGCGGTAGGCCAGTTGCAATTTGAAGTGGTGCAGCACCGCCTCAAAGCCGAATACGACTGCGACGTGCGTCTGGAGGGTTGCCAGTACACCGGCGCCCGCTGGATCACGGCCGACACCCCGGCCGAGCTGCGCGAATTCACCAACGCCTACCCGCAGCGCATGTCACTCGACGCGGCTGGCACCTTGGCCTATTTGTGCACATCGCCCTATGACGTGCGCTTGGCGCAGGAACGCTTTCCGAAGATCCACTTCCACCCGCTGCGTGAACACGCGGGCCTGGCGCTGGGGAGTGCGGGCTAAGGCATGACGCCACTGCTGCGCATCCACCACGCCGCCATCATCTGCTCGGACTACGCACGCTCCAAACGGTTTTACACCGAGGTGTTGGGACTGACAGTGCTGGCCGAGAACTACCGCCTGGCACGCGACTCATGGAAGCTGGATTTGGCCCTGCCCGATGGTGGACAGGTCGAGTTGTTCTCTTTCAGTGCCGCGCCACCGCGTCCGAGCTACCCCGAAGCGCAAGGCCTGCGGCACCTGGCCTTTGCGGTCAATGATGTGAGCGCATGGACCGCGCATCTGCAAGCCCAAGGCATCGCGGTCGAGGCCATCCGCACCGATGAGTACACCGGCCAGCGCTTTGTGTTCTTTGCCGACCCGGATGGGCTGCCTCTGGAGCTGTACGAAGTGCCCGCTCAGAGCACGTCGCCGTCGACGTAATACCAGCACCCGTCTTCGCGCACGAAGCGGCTGCGTTCGTGTTGACGCACCGCCTTGCCGCCCACACGAAAGCGGGCGACAAATTCCACTTCGGCGGTGTGCTCGCCGGTGCTGCGGTGCTGTCGGATTTCCAAACCCAGCCATTTGGCGCCCGCTTCCAGTTGCAAATCAGCAGGCCGCTGGCTGCTGTGCCAGGTGGCCAGCAGGTAAGGCACATGGCCCAGCACAAAAGCGCTGTAACGCGAGCGCATCAGGCTCTCGGCATCGGGCGCGTTCTGCGTGACGTGGTACGGGCCGCAGCAAACGTCAAACGCCAAGGGCTGTCCTTTGGCGTTGGTGCGGCCACAAGGGCATGGTGCGGTCTTCAATGGTTTTTGCGCGAAGCGCTCTCGGCCTTGTGCTGCTCCAGCGTGACCATGGGCGCGTGGGCTTTCTTCCAGGCGGTGTAACCGCCGTCGATGTGGGCCACGTTGATCATGCCCATGTCTTGCAGGGTCTTGGTGGCCAAGGCGCTGCGCCAGCCCGCGCCACAAAACAGGATGAACTCCTTGCTTTCATCAGCGAACACGGGCTTGAAGTACGGCGACTCGGGGTCCACCCAGAATTCGAGCATGCCGCGTGGCGCGAGCAAGGCGCCAGGGACGGTGCCTTCACGCTCGAGTTCACGCGGATCACGGATGTCGACGATCTGCACCTTCGGGTCAGTCAGCCGCGCGCGAACCTCGTCCACGCTGTAGGTGGTGACCTGGGCCATGGCCTCGTTCACGAGTGCTTGGAATCCTTTGGTGATGGGCATGCCAATCTCCTCTTACAGCGCCCGCTGGATGATGATTTTCTGCACGTCGCTGGTGCCTTCGTAGATCTGGCACACGCGCACATCGCGGTAGATGCGCTCGACCGGGAAGTCGCTCACATAGCCGTAACCACCCAGGGTCTGGATGGCGGCGGAGCAGACTTTTTCGGCCGCTTCGCTGGCGAACAGTTTGGCCATGGCGGCTTCTTTCAGGCACGGACGGCCCGCGTCACGCAGGCTGGCCGCGTGCCAGATGAGTTGTCGTGCCGCTTCGAGCTGCGTGGCGCATTCGGCCAAGCGGAAACCCACGGCCTGGTGGTTGAAGATGGAGGTGCCAAAGCTTTCGCGCTGCTTGGCGTAGTCGATGGCCACATCCAAAGCACTGCGGGCCATGCCCAGGCTTTGCGCGGCGATGCCGATGCGCCCGCCTTCCAGACCGCCCAGCGCAATGCCATAGCCCTCGCCTTCTTTGCCAATCAAGTTCTCGGCAGGGATGCGGCAGTTGTCAAAGTTGATCTGTGCGGTGTCGCTGCTGTGTTGGCCGAGCTTGTCTTCGAGGCGCGCCACCACATAGCCCGGGGCGTTGGTTGGCACCAGGAAGGCGCTCATGCCCTTTTTGCCTGCGCCCTTGTCGGTGACGGCGATGACAATGGCTACGTCACCGTTCTTGCCACTGGTGATGAACTGCTTGACGCCGTTGATGACGTAGCTGTCGCCATCTTTCACCGCTGTCGTGCGCAGAGACGAAGCATCGCTGCCCACATGCGGCTCGGTCAGGCAGAACGCGCCGAGCATCTCGCCGCGCGCCAGAGGTTCGAGCCACTGCTTCTTTTGCTGCGCGTTGCCAAACTTCATCAAGATGGCGTTCACCGGGCAGTTGGTCACGCTGATGACGGTGCTGGTGCCGCCGTCACCGGCCGCGATTTCTTCGAGCACCAGCGCCAGCGTCACATAGTCCAGGCCCGCGCCGCCCAGTTCTTCGGGCACGCAGATGCCATAGGCACCCAATTCGGCCAGGCCTTTGTGCACGTCTTTGGGGAAGTGGTGTTTTTTGTCCCACTCGGCGGCATGAGGCCACAGCTCGCGCTGGGCAAAGTCACGCACAGCGTCACGGATCATTTCCTGGTCGGAGGTCAGCAGCATGTCTGTCTTTCTTTATCGGTTCACCACGGCAGCGGCTGGCCGTCGTGGTTCAAAAATGCGCCTCGGTGTTTCGGGTCGCGTTGTTCAAGTATCTGGTTGAAGGTCTGGCGCAAGCTGGCGGCGCTTTGCTTGGGTGTGAGGGGTGCTTGTTCGCCGCCCATCTCGGTCTGCACCCAGCCAGGGTGGATGGCCAGCACGGTGATGTCGGCTTGCTCAGCCTGGGTGCAGCGCACCACCATGTTGAGCGCCGCCTTGCTCACGCGGTAGAGCGCCGCGTTGCCACTGGTGGTCTCTTGCAGGCTGCCCATGATGGAGCTGATGCAGGCGATCACGCCATGCGTTTCTTGCACCATGGGCACGATCTGGGGGATAACCTGCATCGCACCCATCACGTTGGTGTGCATGACCGCGTCGAAGCTGTCACGGGTGGGGGGCGTGTTGGCACTGGCGCGGTCCATGGCACCGGCCACGTAAATGGCCAGCTCGATTTTCTCGCCGTCGAGCTGCCAGGCCAAGCCGGTGTTGCTGGCGGGGTTGGCCACGTCCAGGCGCAGTGTTTCTGCGCCCAGCGCCTTGAGCCGGGCCAGACCGTCGTCAGAACGGGCAGTGGCAATCACGCGCCAGCCCTCGGCCAGGTACTGGCGTGCCAGTTCAAAGCCGATGCCGCGCGAGGCGCCGATGAGGAGGACGGTGCTCATGGCTCAAACCGACTCGTCACTGCGAGCGCAGCGCGGCTGTCTAGTGCATCCGCCCAGCGAGGGTTCATCTGGATCGCCACGCTGCACTCGCGATGACGGTCATTCATCACACCAATTCCAGCGCCACCGCCGTGCCTTCGCCGCCGCCGATGCACAGCGTGGCCAGGCCTTTTTTGAGGCCACGGGCCTTGAGCGCGTGGATCAGTGTGACCATGATGCGGGCACCGGACGCGCCGATGGGGTGACCCAATGCGCAGGCGCCGCCGTTGACGTTGACCTTGTCGTGCGACACGTTCAGCTCTTTCATCAGCGCCATGGGCACCACGGCAAAAGCTTCGTTGACTTCCCACAGGTCGACGTCTTCCACTTTCCAGCCCGCTTTGGCCAGGGCCTTTTGGGTCGCGCCCACAGGGGCCGTGGCGAACCACTCGGGCTCTTGCGCGTGCGTGGCGTGGCTCACGATGCGGGCCAGGGGCTTGCAGCCGAGCTTGGCGGCGGTGCTGGCGCGCATCATGACCAAGGCCGCTGCGCCATCGTTGATCGACGAGCTGCTGGCGGCGGTGATGGTGCCGTCTTTCTTGAAGGCAGGCTTGAGGCTGGTGATCTTGTCGAGTTTGACTTTGCCGGGACCTTCGTCGATGGACACCACGCGTTCGCCGCTGCGGTCTTTGACGGTGACGGGCGTGATCTCGGCGGCAAAAGCGCCCGACTCGGTGGCGGCCTTGGCGCGCTGCACGCTGGTGGTGGCAAAGTGGTCTTGCTCGGCGCGGGTGAAGCTGTATTTGGCGGCGCAGTCTTCGCCAAAGGTGCCCATGCTGCGGCCGGGCTCGTAAGCGTCTTCCAGGCCGTCGAGCATCATGTGGTCAAAGATGCGGTCATGGCCCATGCGGTAGCCGCTGCGGCCCTTGAGCATGAGGTAAGGCGCATTGGTCATGCTCTCCATGCCGCCGGCCACCAGCACGTCGTGCGTGCCTGCGACCAGCATGTCGTGCGCGAACATGGCCGCGCGCATGCCCGAGCCACACATCTTGGACAGGGTCACCGCACCGGCGCTCTTGGGCAACCCCCCTTTGAATGCGGCCTGGCGTGCAGGCGCTTGGCCTTGCCCTGCCATCAGGCAGTTGCCAAACAGCACTTCGGTCACCAGCTCGGGGCTGATGCCTGCACGGTCCACCGCGGCCTTGATGGCGGCACCACCCAGGTCGTGCGCAGACAGGCTGGCGAAATCACTTTGAAAACTGCCCATGGGGGTGCGGGCAGCGCTGACGATGACGATGGGGTCGGACATGGCAAATCTCCAGTTAACAAATCAAACGATTACCACGTCAGCCCCTTGGCTCACGCGGCAGTAAGCAAGCCCCCGCGCGGGTAGCGCTTGAGGGCATTGCGAAACACCTCCATGACCTCGCCGGGGTGGCTCATGCTCACCCCGAGGTCTTTGGCCAGGCCATCTTTCAGGCCATAACACCAGCCGTGCACGGACACTTTCTGACCACGCGCCCAGGCGTCCTGGATCACATTGGTCAGGGCCACGTTGCCGACTTGCTCGATGACGTTCATCTCGCACAGCACGTCTTCCTGCTCTGGCACGGGCAAATGGTCCAGACGGCGGCGGTGACGGACTTTGACATCGTGCACATGGCGCAACCAGTTGTCGGCCAGGCCCACGCGGGCACCACGCAAAGTGGCCAGCACGCCACCACAGCCGTAATGGCCCACCACCAGAATGTGCTCAACTTTCAGGAAATCGACCGCGTACTGGATCACAGACAGCGCGTTCAGATCCGAGTGCACCACCACATTGGCCACGTTGCGGTGCACGAACACCTCGCCCGGGTCCAGACCGGTGATCTGGTTGGCCGGCACGCGGCTGTCGGAGCAGCCGATCCACAGGTATTTGGGGTTTTGCTGACTGGCCAGGCGGGTGAAGTACGCAGGGTTCTCACTGACCATGCGTTCGGCCCAGGCCCGGTTGTTGTCAAAAAGGTGTTGAAGTGATGTGCTCATGCGTGGATTGTCGCAGTGCAGCAATGCCTTTTGATGTCTGCGGACTTCAGCAGGTCTCGGCAAACAGCTCGCGGCCAATCAGCATGCGGCGGATTTCACTGGTGCCTGCACCGATTTCATACAGCTTGGCGTCACGCCACAGGCGGCCCAGCGGGTATTCGTTGATGTAGCCGTTGCCACCATAAATCTGCACACCTTCACCCGCCATCCAGGTGGCTTTTTCTGCGGTCCACAAAATGACGCTGGCGCAGTCTTTGCGCACCTGGCGCACGTGCTCGGTGCCCAGTAAGTCCAGGTTCTTGGCCACGGTGTAGGCAAAGCTGCGGCCGGCTTGCAGCACGGTGTACATGTCGGCCACCTTGCCTTGGATCAGCTGGAACTCGCCGATGCTCTGGCCAAACTGCTTGCGGTCGTGGATGTAGGGGATCACGTTGTCCATGACGGCCTGCATGATGCCCAGCGGGCCGCCGGTCAGCACCGCGCGCTCGTAGTCCAGGCCGCTCATCAGCACCTTGGCGCCGTTGTTCAAGCCACCCAGAATGTTCTCAGCGGGCACTTCCACGTTCTCGAACACCAGCTCGCCGGTGTGGCTGCCGCGCATGCCCAGCTTGTCGAGCTTTTGCGCGATGGAAAAACCCTTCATGCCCTTTTCGATCAAAAAGGCCGTCACACCGCGTGCCCCCAGCTCGGGCTCGCTCTTGGCATAGACCACCAGGGTGTCGGCGTCGGGGCCGTTGGTGATCCACATCTTGGAGCCGTTGAGCAGGTAGTAGCCGCCCTTGTCTTCGGCCTTGAGCTTCATGCTGATCACATCAGACCCGGCACCGGGCTCAGACATGGCCAGTGCGCCCACGTGCTCGCCACTGATGAGCTTGGGCAGGTACTTGGCGCGCTGGGCGTCGTTGCCGTTGCGCTTGATCTGATTCACGCACAGGTTGGAGTGCGCACCATAGGACAGACCGACCGATGCGCTGGCCCGCGAGATTTCTTCCATCGCCACCATGTGGGCCAGGTAGCCCATGCCCGCGCCGCCGTATTCCTCACCCACGGTGATGCCCAGCACGCCCAAATCGCCCATCTTGCGCCACAGATCCATCGGGAACTGGTCGTTCTTGTCGATCTCGGCCGCGCGGGGGGCGATCTCGGCTTGGGCAAAGTCGCGCACCGCGTCACGGAGGGCGTCGATGTCTTCACCGAGTTGGAAATTCAGGCCGGGCAAATTGTTCATGGGGAGTCTCCGAATGGGCGGGTTCAAACGCGCGTGCGGCGCGTCAATAGGTTTGCGGCACAGGGGCCAGTGTTTGTTGCATCACCGCGCAGGGCGAGCTTTTGCCGTCGGCGTCGATGTGCACCACCTCGGCGGTGGTCACCACCACACGGCGGCCGGCCTTGACCACCTTGCCGGTGGCGCGGATCTCGCCGCCCTGGTGGCTGCTGAGGAAATTGATCTTGTATTCGACGGTGACGACCTCCATGCCCTCGGGCACCACGGTCAAGGCCGCATAGCCGCCTGCAATGTCGGCCAAGGCACCGATGGCGCCTCCGTGAAAACCGCCTTGCTGCTGCGTGGTCTTGTCGCCATAGGGCAGCGCCAATTCAACCTGGCCTTCGCTCACCGACAGCAGGCGCACGCCCAAGTGCTGCATCATGCCCTGGCGGGCCAAGCTACGGGCAACACGTTCATGGGCTGGGGTGGGCGTGGTCACGGCGGATGTCTGCAAGAAAGAAGAAGCCATCACTCTAATTGACGTTTACGTAAACGTCAATCAGGGTTTTACCCGCCTGCGGTGGCTTTGGAGGCCTTGGTCAACAGGGTTTTGGTTTCTTTTTCGTGGGTTTTGACCTCGTCCAGCGTGGCCTCCAGATCGGCCAGCTGCGACTCGAGCTGCTGGCGGTGCTCGGCCAGCACCACCAAAAACTTTTTCAGCTGCGGCACCGTGTCACGCGGGCTGTCGTACATGTCGATCAGGTCTTTGGCCTCGGTCAGAGACAGGCCCAGGCGCTTGGCGCGCAATGTCAGCTTCAGGCGGGTGCGGTCGCGGGCCGAATACACCCGGTTGCGCCCACCGGGCCCCGAGCGCTCAGGCTCCAGCAGCCCCATGTCTTCGTAAAAACGGATGGCGCGGGTGGTCAGGTCAAATTCCTGCGCAAGGTCGCTGATCGTGTAGGTGCTGGCCATGGGGTACTCCGTCTTTGCGCACTGGGGACAGGCCCTTGACGGAACCTCCCCCTAGAATGCTTTTGATGCTTGACGTTACGTAACGTCAATTGAGCGAATGCTAACCCAAACGACTGCCCGCATGTCCAATTCCGCACAAGCCACTCCTCTGGACTACCCCCACGCCGACCAACTCCCCGAGCCGGGCCAGGTGATGGAAGTCGCCCCGGGCGTGCTGTGGCTGCGCATGGGCCTGCCCTTTGCGCTGGACCACATCAACCTGTGGCTGCTGCGCGACCGCCTGCCCCACCCCACCCAGACCGACACCCTGCAAGAAGGCTGGACCGTGGTGGACTGCGGCATCGACAACGAGGCCACGCGCGAGGCCTGGCTGAACATCGAAAAAGAACACTTGCAGGGCCTGCCCGTCGTGCGCGTGCTGGTCACCCACATGCACCCCGACCACATGGGCCTGGCGCACTGGCTGTGCGAGCGCTGGAGCGCGCCCTTGTGGATGAGCACCGGCGAATACCAGTCGGCGGTGCTGGCCCAATCGGGCGTATCCAATTTCGGGGGCGAGCCGACCATGCAGTTTTATGCCGCCCATGGCTGGAACAAGACGGAAGACCTTTTGCAGATCAAGGCCCGTGTGGGCTACTACCCCAGCATGGTGCCGCAAGTGCCGCAAGCCTATGTGCGCCTGATGGCCGATGACACGGTGACCATCGGTGGCCAGGACTGGCGCTGCATCAGCGGCTTTGGCCACTCGCCCGAACACATGGCCTTGCACAACGCGCAAAGTCAAATCCTCATCAGCGGCGACATGCTCCTGCCTTCGATCTCGACCAATGTGAGCGTGTATGCGCAGGAGCCTCAGGGCAATGCCTTGCAACTGTTCCTGGACTCGCTGACCAAAATGCAACACCTGCCGGACAGCACCCTGGTGCTGCCCTCACACGGCCGCCCCTTCAAAGGCGCGGCCCGGCGGATTGCGCAACTGCGGGCACACCACGACGAGCGCCTGAGCGAGCTGCTGCAGGCGTGCACCGCTCAAGCCCTGTCGGCGCACGACGCGCTGCCGGTGCTGTTCAAACGGCCCTTGAACGTGCACCAAACGACCTTTGCCATGGGCGAGTCGGTGGCCCACCTGCACATGCTGTGGCTGGGCGGGCAATTGCGGCGCGAGCTGGGGGCTGACGGCATCTACCGCTTCAGCCGCACTCAGTCCTGAGCCAGGCCCATGGGCGCTTGTTTAAGGGCTTGGCGGCGCTGCGCGTAATCGGGCATGACCTCACCCACCGTCTCCCAAAAGCGGGGGCTGTGGTTCATCTCGCGCAGGTGCGCCAATTCGTGCACCACCACATAGTCGATCTGGCTGACCGGCAAATGGATCAGCCGCCAGTTCAGTCGGATGTGCCCATCGATGCGCGCACTGCCCCAGCGGGTGTTGGCGCTCGACAGGCTGAGCTTGCTCCAGCGCACGCCCAGCAAGGGCGCAAAGTGCTGCAGGCGCTGCTCAAACAAGGTACGCGCCTGCTTCTTGAGCCAGGCTTCGGCCACCTCGCGCACCTGTGTGGTGGAAGCACCCGGCGGCACGCTGACGGGCAAGCGCTGCACATCGGGTGAGGCCTCGTGCAGCGGCGTGCCGCGCTCGAGCACACACAGCTGCACCGTGCCCCCCAAAAAGGGCACGTGCGCACCGTGCGTCCACTCAATGGCTTGCTGGAACTGCTCGGTCTGGCGCTGCTTGAACTGCTGCAGCTTGGCCACGATCCAGGCGCCTTTTTCCTGCACGGCGGCATCCACCTCGCGCAAGGTGACCCAACTGGGCGCACGCACCACCAAGCCTTCGGCCCCCACCAGAAAACCGATGCTGCGCCGGCGTGAGCGCTCGAACAAAAACGAGACCGTCATGCCATGCAAGACCGCATGGCGGTTGGCGTTGGGATGGGTAAAGCCCGTGGTCTCAGGCGTGGGCAAAACGCGTAGCGGAGGCGCGCCCGTGGGGGGCGATGCTGGAGGCGGCTCAGAAGACGGCAGCACTGGCGCCACGGCCGGAGCCACGGGCGGGGCAGCGGGCACCACCGGATCTCCGCCAGTGAAAAAATCCAGCACAAACTGCAAAGGCGCGCGCATGCTTCGCCCGACTCCGGCTCAGTGCTTGGCCGGGTAGGCCTCGGGATCGAGGCGGTGCATTTCGGCTTCGATCCAGTTTTCAACTTCGAGCATCAGCTCTTCGGCACTGCGCCCCACGCTGGGAATGGCTCGGCCAATCGAGATGTCCACCACGCCCGGCTTTTTGATGAAGGCTTTGGTTGGCCAGCAACGTGCCGAGGTCACAGCGATCGGGATCACCGGCACACCTGCGGCGATGGCCAATCGCGTGCCACCGGTTTTGTACTCGCCTTTTTGACCCCGCGGGATGCGCGTGCCCTCGGGGAACATGATGACCCACACACCTTCTTGCATGAGGCGGCGGCCTTGTTGCACCACCTTGGCAAAAGCGCGTGCGCGCTGGCTGCGGTCGATGTGGATCATGTCCAGACGGCCCATGGCCCAGCCAAAAAACGGCACGCTCAGCAGCTCTTTCTTGAACACATAGGCCAGCGGGTGCGGCATGATCGCGGGCATCACAAAGGTCTCCCAGGTCGACTGGTGTTTGACCAGCAAGACCGCCGGGTCTTTCGCGCCCTGGGGCAAGTTCTCCATGCCCTGGATGCGGTTTTGGATGCCCAAAATCACCGTGCCCGCATTGACCGACAGGCGCAGCCAGGCCGCACAGATCCAGTACAGGCGGGTGCTGCTGATGAAATAGGAAACCACCACCACAAACAGCGCCCAGGGGATGACCGTGATGGCCATCCAGAGCATGTGGAGCACGGCGCGGATGAAGTTCATGGGGTGTGGGCTCAGTTCGAGGACAAAGAGGTTTCACCCAAAAGGTGATCGACAAAGGCCGACAGGTTGGCGTGCACCTGCGTTTGTGCCGGAAAGGTCGCGGGCAGGGCTTGGCCCTGCACGTCGGGGTGACGACCGGTCAACACCAGATGCGGCGCGCAGCCTGCGGCCTGCGCGGCTTGCATGTCACGCAGGCTGTCGCCCACATAGGGCACGCCATGCAGGTCAATGCCGTAGCGCTCCTGGATCTGGTGCAACAAACCCGGCGCGGGCTTGCGGCAGGTGCAGCCTTCATCGGGCGCGTGGGGGCAATAAAAAATCGCATCGATGCGGCCACCAGCAGCGGCCACCATCTTGACCATGTGGCTGTGCACCGCATTGAGCGCGGCCATGTCAAACAGGCCACGGCCCAGACCCGACTGGTTGGTCGCGAGCACCACATGAAACCCGGCATGGTTGAGTCGGCTGATCGCCTCCAGGGATCCGGGCAAGGGCTGCCATTCTTCGGGCGACTTGACGAACTCGTCACTGGCCCGGTTGATGGTGCCATCGCGGTCCAGGATGACGAGTTTCAAGTGGGTGTTCATGGCCGTGAGCGCTTCAGGCCGCCAGACGCGACAAATCGGCCACGCGGTTCATCGCCACATGCAGGCTCTTGAGCAGGCCCTGGCGGTTCAGGCGCAGGTCCATTTCTTCGGCGTTGACCATCACATCGTCAAAGAAGGCGTCCACCGGGGCGCGCAAGGCGGCCAGGGTTTGCAGGCTGGCGGTGTAGTCACCGGCTTTGAACTGCGCTTCGGATTCGGGCAACAGCTTTTGCATGACGGCGTGCAGGTTCTTCTCGGCCTCTTCCTGCAGCAGCGCAGGGTTGACGTGGGCATCCACCTCACCGGCTTTCTTGAGGATGTTGCCGATGCGCTTGTTGGCGGCGGCCAAAGCGGGGCTTTCGGGCAAGGCGGCAAAGGCGCGCACGGCCGACAGGAACTGGCTGACCTGACCCAGACGGGCGGGACGCAAAGCCATGACGGCGTCGACTTCCTGGGCACTGTAGCCCTGCTCGCGCAGGCTGCCTGCCAAGCGGTCGTAGATGAAATCGATCAAAGCGTCTGCGCCGCCCGTGATCTTGTCGCCAAACACCGGCGCAGACAGGGCCAGCAATTCGGGCAGGCCCAGGGCCACGTCTTTTTCGATCAGCATGCGGATCACGCCCAAAGCGTGGCGACGCAAAGCGAACGGGTCCTTGTCGCCGGTGGGCACATTGCCGATGCCAAACATGCCGACCAGGGTTTCGAGCTTGTCGGCCAGCGCCACCACCAGGCCCACGTTGTTGCGCGGCAACTCGTCACCGGCAAAGCGGGGCTTGTAGTGGTCTTCAATCGCTTCGGCCACATCACTGGCGAGGCCATCGTGGCGTGCGTAGTAGCCACCCATGATGCCCTGCAGCTCAGGGAATTCGCCCACCATGTCGGTCAGCAAATCGGTTTTGGCCAGGCGTGCAGCCTGCTCGGCTTGTACAGCCAGCGCATCGCCGCCGATTTGTTGGCCGATGGCTTTGGCGATGGCGCAGACACGCGCCATGCGCTCGCCCTGCGTGCCCAGCTTGTTGTGGTACACGACTTTGGACAGGCCTTCGACGCGGGATTCAAGCGTCTTTTTGCGGTCCTGGTCAAAGAAGAATTTGGCATCGGCCAGGCGTGGGCGCACCACGCGCTCGTTGCCGCCGATCACAAACGAAGCGTCGTCGGGCGTGATGTTGCTCACCACCAAAAAACGGTTCGTCAGCTTGCCCGATGCATCGATCAGAGGGAAGTACTTCTGGTTGGCCTTCATCGTGAGGATCAGGCACTCCTGCGGCACATCGAGGAACTCGGTCTCGAACTGGCAGGTCAGCACATTGGGGCGCTCGACCAGGGCGGTCACTTCGTCCAGCAGGGCCTCGTCTTCGATGGGCTTGACACCACCACCGACTTTGGCGGCTGCAGCGTTCAGCTGGCGCACGATCTCGGCGCGGCGATCGGCAAAGCTGGCGATCACCGAGCCGTCGTTCTTCAGCGTCTCGGCGTATTGGTCGGCATGCTGCAGCACCACGGGCGAGACCTTGGCTTCAAAGCGGTGGCCTTGCGTGCTGTTGCCAGCGGTCAGGCCCAGCGCCTTGACCGGCACCACAGTGGAACCATGCAGGGCGATCAGGCTGTGTGCGGGGCGCACAAAGTTCACGCTGCTCCAGCCCGGCAGTTCGCAGTCGGTTTCCAACTGGTACTGCATGACTTTGGGAATCGGCAGCTTGGCCAGCGCCTCTTCCAGCGCCTTTTGCAAACCAACTTGCAGCGAAGCGCCTTTCAGCAGGCTGTCGTAGAACAGGGCTTCGGCCTTGCCGTCGGGTGCGCGCTTGAGCGCGGCCACAGCCGCAGCCGGATCGCTCACATCGGCGCCCAGAGCTTGCAGTTTTTTGAGCAGCGCAGGTGTCGCATTGCCCGCCGCATCCAGGCCCACGGCCACGGGCATGAGCTTTTGTTGCACAGCCTTGTCGGCGGCCTGCGCCAGCACGCCGGTCACATGGGCGGCCAGGCGGCGGGGCGAGGCAAAAGCCGTCACCACCGCGTCGGCCGCGGCTAGGCCCTGGGCCTTGAGTTGTTCAGCCAGCACGCCCGAAAAGGCAGCGCCGAGTTTGTTCAGCGCCTTCGGCGGCAGCTCTTCCACAAACAGTTCCACCAGCAGATTTTGTGTCGTCATGTCGTTCTCCCTCACGCGGCTTTCTTGGGCATTTGTGCAACCCATTCACGCGGGGCCATCGGGAAGTCCAGACGTTCGCGGCTTTCGTAATAACTCTGCGCCACACTGCGGGCCAGGTTGCGGATGCGGCCGATGTAGGCGGCGCGCTCGGTCACGCTGATCGCGCCACGCGCGTCCAGCAGGTTGAAGGTGTGCGCGGCCTTGAGCACTTGCTCGTAGGCAGGCAAAGCCAGTTGTGCGCCCATGAGGTGCTGCGCTTGTTTTTCGTGCGCACCAAAGGCGGTGAACAGGAACTCGGCATCGCTGTGCTCGAAGTTGTAGGTCGATTGCTCGACTTCGTTTTGCTTGTACACGTCGCCGTAGGTCAAGCCATCGGTCCATTGCAGGTTGTAGACGTTGTCCACGCCCTGCAGGTACATGGCCAGGCGCTCCAGGCCGTAGGTGATCTCGCCGGTGATCGGCTTGCAGTCGATGCCGCCCACTTGCTGGAAATAGGTGAACTGGGTCACTTCCATGCCGTTCAGCCAGACTTCCCAGCCCAGGCCCCAGGCGCCGAGCGTGGGGTTTTCCCAATCGTCTTCCACAAAGCGGATGTCGTTCTTTTTCAGGTCAAAGCCCAGCGCTTCGAGCGAACCCAGGTACAGCTCCAGGATGTTGCTGGGCGCTGGCTTCAGGACCACCTGGAACTGGTAGTAGTGCTGCAGGCGGTTGGGGTTTTCGCCGTAGCGGCCGTCCTTGGGGCGGCGGCTGGGCTGCACGTAAGCGGCCTTCCATGGCTCGGGGCCGATGGCGCGCAAAAACGTGGCGGTGTGGCTGGTGCCCGCGCCGACTTCCATGTCGTAGGGCTGGAGCAAGGCGCAGCCCTGGGCGTCCCAGTACTGCTGCAATTTCAAAATGATTTGCTGGAAGGTCAACATGGCCTGAGCGGAGCCAGCAGCGAGCTGGCCAAGGTTGGATGGGCGCAAGCTTTGCGCAAACCCTTGATTTTACGGTCTTTGGGGGGTGGAAAAGTCCTGTTTTCACCCTTTGATGACCGCCAAGGCAAGTCCCATCAGCGTGCGCGTCTGCGCCAAGCCGTCAGGGCCAGCACCAAGCCACACAGCAGCCAAAGCGGCGCCAAACCCCAAGCCGCCGCCCAGTGGGCATAAGGCGTCAGGCCTGTGCGGCCTTCGTAGGTGCCCACCAATGTGCCCCGGGTAAAGCGCGGCAGCTGCTGCGTGACGCGCCCGTGGTGGTCGATGATGGCCGTGGCCCCCGTGTTGGTGGCCCGCAGCATCGGCCGGCCCAGCTCCATGGCCCGCATGCGCGAGATGTTCAGGTGCTGGTCCACCGCGAGGGTGTTGCCAAACCAGGCGATGTTGCTCACATTGACCAAGGCTGTGGGCGCTTGCGTGCCATCCTTGAATTGCGCGGCCAGCTCTTCGCCAAACAGGTCTTCGTAGCAAATGTTGGGCGACAGACGCTGCCCTTGCCAGGCGATGGACGGTTGGTCCAGACGGCCGCGGCTGAAGTCCCCCAGCGGGATCTGCATCTGGCGCACAAACCAGGCAAACCCGGGCGGGATGAACTCGCCAAAAGGCACCAGATGGTGCTTGTCGTAACGGTAATCGGCCTGGCCCTGCGGTCCCATGGCCACCACCGCGTTGGCATAGCCCTCGGCCAGCGAGCCCAAAGGCACGCCGATCAAGGCCAGCGGGCGACCGGGCTGCGCAAAGTGCTGCTGCAAACCCGACCAATAGCCCTCGGGCAAATGCCGGGGCAACAAGGGGATGGCGGTTTCGGGGGCGACCACCAGCGCTTGTTGGCTGGCGCGCAGGCGTTCGTCGTACCACTGCAGGGCGTCGCGGATGCCGCTGCGCACATCGAACTTCTCGCTCTGCAAAATGTTCGCTTGCAGCAACTCCACCTGCCCGACGCCCGCCGAGGTGGTGAACGCCGGAGACCCCGCCTGCACTGCCCAAGACAACAGCCCCACCAGCGCCAAAGGTTTGACCGCCGCCCAGCGCCAGCCCGCCAGAGCCAGGCGCATGGCCAAGAACGCCGCCACAAAACCCACACCGTAGACACCCACCCAGGGCGCCCAGACCGCCAACACGCCGTCGACGTGCGCGTAGCCCCCGGCCCCCCAAGGGAAACCGGTGAACCACTGACCGCGCATGAGCTCGGCCAAGGTCCACACCGCAGCAAACAAGGCGCTGCTGGACAAAGGCTGAAAATGCGGCGGCACCCGGCGACTCAAGGCCACCCAGCCAACCGACGCCAGGACATAAAACAAGGACACGGCCGAAGCCAGCAAGAGCACGGCCAAGGCCGCCAGTGGTGCAGGCAAGCCGCCCACATCGTGCATCGACACATACAGCCACCAGAAGCTGCCCGCCAGCCAAGCCGTTGCAAACACGCCCCCGAACCAGGCGGCACGGCGACAGGCGACAGCCAACGCGTCTTCGCTCTGGGCGATGCGCAGCAGCCCAGCAGCCAACACCGCCAGACTCAGGATTTGCAACCAGCCCTGCGCTAAGCCGCTGCCGGGCATGGCGATCGAGGCGGCCTGAGCCAGGCCCGCCAGCGCAGGCCACACGGTGGGCCGACCGCGCCAAGGTTTCATGCAGGTGCCACAGGCTCGACCGCCACCGGCGACACCTTGAACCAGCGCACCGCGCCCGCACGGGTGTGCAAGACCACAAACTGCAAACCGGCCAGCACATGCTGTTCACCACGGCGGGGCACATGGCCCATCTCGTGTGCGATCAGGCCGCCGATGGTGTCGAAGTCCGGGCCCTCGGTGTCTTCGCGGGCTTCCTGCAGATTCACGCCAAAAGCTTCGCTCACGCGCTCCAGCGAGGTGTCGCCACTGACGCGAAAGCTGCGGTCGGGCAGGCCAAAAATATCACCGTCGTCATCGGCGATGTCGAACTCGTCTTCGATCTCGCCCACGATCTGTTCAAGCACGTCTTCGATGGTGATCAGGCCCGCCGTGCGACCGAACTCGTCGATCACGATGGCCAGATGGTTGCGGTTGTCCCGGAACTGGCGCAGCAGGTCGTTCAGGCCCTTGCTCTCGGGCACAAACACGGCCGGGCGCAGCAAGGCGCGCAGGTTCAATTCGGGCGCGCGCTGCAGTTTGAGCAGGTCCTTGGCCAGCAAGATGCCAATGATGTTTTCTTTCTCGCCCTCAAAGACCGGAAAGCGCGAGTGCGCGGTTTCGATCACCTGGTGCAACAGCTGGTCGAAGGGGTCTTCGATGTTCAGCAAATCCATGCGGGGGGCAGCCACCATCACATCGCCGGCCGTCATGTCGGCCATGCGGATCACGCCTTCGAGCATCAGGCGGCTTTCGGCGTTGATGATGTGGTTGTCCTCGGCCTCGGCCAGGGTCTCGATCAACTCGTCCGCAGAGTCGGGGCCGGGGTGGATGAATTCGGCCAGCTTTTGCAGAAAACTGCGCTTGTCTTCGCGCTCGGCAGGGCGCGCAGGGTGAGGGTCTGACACAGTCAAGGAATGCAGGACATGCTGTTATTGCGAAGCCACAAGGATAGCGGATTCATATGACAGAACCTGAACTCAGGGTTTGTCGTGGGGGTGGCGCGCATCGCGCACGCCCTGGCGGATCTCTTGCAGCGTGCCCAGCCATTGGCGAAATTGGTGGGCCTGCATTTTGAGCTGGTAATCGATCTCGGCCATCTGGTCTTGAAACAGGCCGCTGACTTGGCTGTCCAGTGTGGCGGCGGGCACGGTGAGGTAGGCCTCGCTTTCGCTGCCATCGCGCTCCACGCGGGCACCGGCGTGGCGGGCGATTTTGAGCATGGCCACGTTCTCACTGAGCGCGTGCACAAACAGCATGCTCACACCCTCGTTGCGGGCGTGCATCACCGCATGCCGAAACAGCTTGGCACCCAGGCCCTTGCCGCGCTGGCGGGTGTCCACCGACACGCCGAACTCGGCGCAAGTGGCCCATTGCGGGTCCACCGAATAGGCCAAGTGGGCCATGGCCACCAACTCGAGCCGCCGGTTGAAGACCCCGAAGATTTCGTCACGCACAAAATTCAGGCCCGACACGTAGCGCTCGATTTGCTCATCGGTGGCGGGATAACCGAAGCGCAAATAGCGGTCTTGCGGCGTCAGCGCCAGCAAATGCTTGAGGATTCGGGGCTTGTGCCGCGCCGCCAGTGAACGGATCGGAATCCAGTGCGATCCGGCTTGGTCACCACCGGCAGGCTGCAGGTCGACAGCGGACAGCAGTCGGCGCCATAGCTGACGCCAGAATCCGGGCCGGAGGGGTGAAACAGGTGTCATGGTGCTGCCTAGGGTATTCCCTGATTTTGCCCTCAAATCGATATCCGCGCCAATACTGGTTATTTGTCGCGTGAGGGACCTTTTTCACTCTCACCGAGGGCTTGCCCGATCACACCCGCAGCTGGAGCTGGCGACAATGTGAGCGAACAGGAGCAATGCACATGGAACGTATTTGGCAAAAGAACTACCCCGCAGGCGTGGCCCATGAAGTGGACCCCGGCCAGTACAACAGCCTGACGGATTTGCTAGAGAGGGCATTTCGCGAGCACGGCGACAGCCCGTTTTCGGTTTGCATGAACCGCTGGATGAGCTACAAAGAGCTAAACCAGCTGTCCACCGCCCTGGGCGCCTGGCTGCAAAGCAAAGGCCTGCCCCCCGGCAGCCGCGTGGCGATCATGCTGCCCAACCTGCCCCAGTTTGCCGTCACGATGGCCGCCGTTTTGCGCGCAGGCTACACCTGTGTGAACGTCAACCCGCTGTACACCGCGCGTGAACTGGAGCACCAGCTCAAGGACTCGGGCGCCACCGCCATTGTGGTGCTAGAAAACTTCGCGGCCACCTTGCAGGAAGTGCTGGACCACACGGCCATCCAGCACGTGGTGGTAGCGTCCATCGGCGATCTGCTGGGCTCCTGGTATGGCCGCTGGATGACCTTTGCCGTGCGCCATCTGGCCAAACTCGTGCCCGAGTACGAGCTGTCCTTGGAAGGCGGGCGCACGGTGACCCCGTTCAAGAAAGCCATCGCACAAGGCCGGAACATGACCCTGAAAGTCGTGCAACAGTCGCTGGACGACATCGCCTTCTTGCAGTACACCGGCGGCACCACGGGCCTGAGCAAAGGCGCCGTGCTGACCCACCGCAATGTGGTGGCTGCCATGCTGCAGGCCGAAGCCTGGTTCTCACCGGCCCTGGCCGACATTGGGGACTTGCGCAAAGTCAACAGCATTGCCGCGCTGCCGCTGTACCACATCTACGCTTTGACGCTGTGCCTGCTGGCCATTCGCCAAGGCTCACACATCACCCTGGTGCCCAACCCGCGTGACTTCGGGAAGTTCATCGAGGTGCTCAAACAACGCCCCTTCCACATGCTGCCGGGCGTGAACACCTTGTTCAACGCGCTGATGCAGCACCCGATGTTCAAGACCATCGATTTCTCCTCGCTCAAGCTGACGCAAGCGGGTGGCATGGCGGCCTCGGCCGGCACAGCCCACCACTGGCAGGCGGCCACGGGCAGCGCCATGATCGAGGGCTGGGGCATGAGCGAGACCTGCGCGATCGGCACCAACAACCCGGTCACGCAAAAAACCTTCAGCGGCAACATTGGCCTGCCTCTGCCCAGCATCGACATCGCCATCAAGGACGACGCGGGCAACAGCCTGCCCGTGGGCAGCTCAGGCGAGATTTGCATCCGCGGCCCCAACGTGATGGTGGGCTACTACCAGCAGCCCGAAGAGAACGCCAAGACCTTCACCGCCGATGGCTTCATGCGCACGGGCGACATTGGCGTGATGGACGAAGGCGGCTACACACGCATCGTGGACCGCAAGAAAGACATGATCATCGTCAGCGGCTTCAACGTCTTCCCCAACGAGCTGGAAAACGTGATCTCGACTTGCCCCGGCGTGGTTGAGTGCGCGGCCGTGGGCATTGCGGACGAAATGCAAGGCGAGGCCATCAAGGTGTTTGTGGTGCGCAACGACCCGCTGCTGACCGAGGAAGCCGTGGCCCGCTTCTGCCACGACAACCTGACCGGTTACAAGCGCCCCAAATACATCGAGTTCCGCGACGAACTGCCCAAGACCAACGTGGGCAAGATCCTGCGCCGCGAACTGCGCAGCAACAAGTAAAGCCCACATGTCGACACGTCCTGCCCTGCCCCCTGGCGTCACCGTGATCGAGCGCGGCTGGCTGTCGGCCAACAACATCCTGCTGTGCGACCAGAACAGCGCCACCTTGGTGGACAGCGGCTATGTCACGCACCAGGCGCAAACCCTGGCCCTGCTGAGTCAGGCGCTGCAAGGCCGTGCGCTGGACCTGCTGGTCAACACCCACTTGCACAGCGACCACTGCGGTGGCAACCAGGCCCTGCAAGCGCATTACCCCAAGCTGCAAACCTGGATACCGCCTGGCCTGGCCTCGGCCGTGCAAGGCTGGAACGAAGATGCCCTGAGCTACAAGCCCACGGGGCAGAACTGCCCGCCCTTTCACTTCAATGGCTTGCTGCAACCGGGCCGCACCCACCGCTGGGGCGGCATGGACTGGCAAGTGCACGCGGCACCCGGGCATGACCCGCACTCGGTCATCCTGTTTGCCCCCGAGCACCGCCTGCTGATGTCGGCCGATGCGCTGTGGCAAAACGGTTTTGGCGTGGTGTTCCCCGAGCTGGTGGGCGTGGATGCGTTTGACGAAGTGGCCCAAACGCTGGACCTGATCGAGCGCCTGGACCCGGCCACCATCATCCCGGGGCATGGTGCCGTCTTCACTGAAGTCGCGCCCGCCCTGGCCTTGGCACGTAGCAAGCTCGAAGGCTTCGCGAAAAACCCCGAAAAACACGCGCGCTACGGCACCAAGGTCTTGCTCAAATTCAAACTGCTGGAATGGGGCCAGATCTCGCGCGCCGACTTCGACGCCTGGGCCGAACAAGTGCCCTACCTGAGCGACCTGCACGAGCGCTTTGGCCAAGGCCTTGAACGCAAGACCTGGCTGGACATGATGCTGGCCGAGCTGGAGCGCAGCGGGGCCATGCTGGTGCAAGAAGGCGTATTGATCGACGCCTGAGGCGCATCACTCCAGCATGAGCAAAGAAAAAGCCGCAGTTTCTTGCGAAACTGCGGCTTTTTGTTTGGTGGCTGGGACTCCCTCGAAAGAATCGCTGTGGGCCGCATGAAATCAACATGTCTGCTGTTAAAAATTTGAATTTACCCCATAATTTACCCCCATCACACAGCTACAGGGGGCGAGCATGCCACTGACCGAACTGCGCCTGAAGGCCCTACGGGCAAAACCAGAACCCGGCAAGCATGCTGACCGTGACGGCCTTTTCATCAAGATGGACGCCAAGGGTGCCATGCGATGGCAGTGGCGCATCAGAACACCCAAGGGTGAAAACACCGTCAGCTATGGAGTCTATCCCGAAGTGGGCCTTGCGGAAGCGCGCCGTCGTCATGAAGCCGCAAGAGTCCAGATGCGCGATGGCATCAACCCAAACGAAGCCAAGCGTGCAATCAAGCAGGCCAAGGCGGCGGAATCCGTGAACTCATTTGAGGCTGTTACTCGCGAATGGTTTGAAACTCGAAAGGACGAATGGGCGTCCAGTTATGGACAAAAAATCATGCGCCGCATGGAGCTGGATGTCTTTCCCTATCTCGGAGCGAAGCCCATCGCTGAGATCACGGCCCCCATGCTGCTGGATGTGCTGCGCAAAGTTGAAAACCGCGGGGCCATTGAGACCGCTCACCGAGCGCTAGAAAACTGCGGCCAAGTGTTACGTTACGCCGTTGTTACTGGTCGGATCGTCAGCAGCCCTGCACGCGATCTCAAAGAGGCCTTGCGTAAGCCCTTGGTTAAACACATGCCGGCTATCACCGACTTGAACGATCTGGCGGGACTGCTGCGAGCCATTAACGGCTATGCAGGCACACCGGTAGTCCGCACTGCCCTGCAACTTGCACCAATGCTGATGTTGCGTCCTGGGGAACTGCGCTTTGCACGTTGGGAAGAAGTGAACCTCAATGAGGCCACATGGACAATTCCGCCCCATCGTATGAAGCGCGAACGCTCAGGGAAAATTCACGGGGATCCACACATCGTCCCGCTGCCGAACCAAGCCGTAGAACTGCTGCGGGAGCTGTTCCGACTAACCGGCCCCACTGGTCTAGTATTTAGGGGTGAACGCGACCATGAACGCGCCATGAGCGAAAACACTATTAATGCATCGCTGCGCCGCATGGGATATGACACGCAAACTCAAGTAACTGGTCATGGATTCCGTGCTACGGCCCGCACGATTCTCGATGAGCACTTGAACTACGACCGGGCCATCATTGAGACTCAGCTTGCACACAGCGTTGCCGACAGCTTGGGGCGGGCATATAACCGTACAGAGTTTTTGACACAGCGCCGGACCATGCTACAGGTTTGGGCGGATTTCCTGACCGACCTGCGCGATCAGGGGAAAATTAGCCTCAAAGTTACATCCTGAACAGCTTCTTTTAAGCAAGTGCGCCCACTACGAATCCGTCCATGAAAAGACCAGGCTGAAACAGAGATTTGGCATTGGTCTGCCCAGCGAGCTGGCCCGGCGCGATGTCTGGCAGAGCTGCAAAAGCACCTTCATTCGCCGCCATGAAACGCCGATGTGGGCGATGACACGGTGCACGATCATGAAGCACTGCTCAGCAGCTTTGGCCTGATCTCCCGTTGGGCGACCGACACCAAGATCGCCCCGCACACCTACAACGCCCGCACCGAAACAGTGGCCAAAAGCCCAGCCTCCGCGATGCTCGGCGCAAGTCGCAGCACTGCATCATCCCGGCGGAAACCTTCTTTGAACCCGACTGGCGAAGCGGGAAGGCCGAGCCAACCCGCATCGGTAACGCGAGCGGCGAGCCTCTGGGCGTTGCTGGCCTGTGGTCGTGGTGGAAAGATCCGAAAGGCGAGACTGATGTTAACCATCAACGCGAACCACCACCCGCTGATGAACCAGTTTCACAAGCCTGCCGACGAGGAACTTATGATCATGATCTTGCCTCTCGAGAGGTACGACGACTGGCTTAAGGCCAACCCAAGCGAGAGCGAGAACTTCTTGCGGGCATGGCCTGCTGAGTTAATGGCAGCAGAGCAGCACGAATCACCAAATTGAATGTCGTAGGCAGGAGCTTGAGGCGTGAATGCTAGAGTCAGGCTGAGAGCCGCCATCCGACGATGGTTATTGAAGGGCAATAACCGTCGACAACAACACCGGTAAGTGCGCCAGCGGAGGCTAGCGGTCCGGAACCTCCGCCACCACCGCAAGCGGCCAATAGAACTGCAGTAGCTGCAGCAGCGAGCACTGAGAGCTTCTTCGTATCTAATTTGATGTGTGACATGGTTTTCTCCTTGGGTGGATCTTCAGTCTTCGAGGTCGATTTCAAGGGCTTGCCATCGTCCGTTCGTGCGGCGGGCCTTGACCTCGACAGAGGGCAGCGGATTCCTGGTCAACAGGCTGCTGTTTGATGTATTGCCGTCGTAATTGAAGGTTTCCCCTCTCACCACGAAGGTCTGAGCGGTGACATTGCTGATGACGCCGTAGAACTCGAATTCCTGTGTTTCAACTTGCGACGCCGTTTTCACAACCACTTTGGTGGCCACCAACTGACCCGAGCGGATGTTTCCCTCAACCTCAACTTGAACGCCAACAGCCAAGGCTCCGGTGATTTGAGCCGCAGTGGCGTTGACTGGTATGCCGTTGACAATGAAGTTGGCACTGGATTGGTAGGCTGTGATGCTTCCATGAACCTCTGCCTCATAGTCGTGATCTGCAGGCAATCTGGACAACGGCGAATTCAACAGCTGAATTCGGGTGGCAGTCCAAACAGCCCCAACAGGCGTCGGATCCAGGACAACCCGCACGAAATCACCATTTGAAAGACCGCTTGGCAAAACTGTAGGTGCAGACCATGAGAGAGATGTCTGACCCAAATTTGCTGTACCACTGGCCTGACTGATCTGCGTGATGGCCCCACTGAGCTTGTAGGCAGAAGGCGGAACCGTGGACACATCGATCCGACTGGCTTGAATATGACCGTCGACCTGATCGACGTAGCCGTAGACCTCCACAAAGTGTGTATCCAGGAGATCAGAAAGTTGCTGCACGGCACCTCCAAAGAAGGTGGTCGCGAGGATGTCTACCGTGTGGCCCAAAATTGCGAACGTCGTTGCTGTTCTATTGCTGACAGGACCGATCCACTCGCTGCCGTAGGTGATCCGGTATGCCGTCGCTGTAGGCAGCCCTGCCGAATTGTTTGCCGGCGTCACCGATGAGCCTTCGATATTCACCACCATTCCCAATTGCAGCGTCGGGTTGCTGGAAACCGCATCATCACTGGACAGAACAGTGGCGGTGTCGTTGTTGTACCGAATCCCGTTGACGATGATGGAGCCAAAACCAGTAATCGTTCCTGAAGTGAACGAGCCTGTTCCGCCGCTGGACAATCCCGCAACACCTGTACCGCCACCGCCGCAGCCAGCCATTTCGGCGACAGCACCGGCAATCCCAAGTAAAGCGGTTCTGCGTGTGCAAAGCACCTGCTCAATTGTTTTCATGTGACTCCTTCGATGCGGGACCCTGAGGTCCGGGTTGATCGGGATGCATGGCACTCATGTAGGAGTACAGGCCAATGCGAAGTTGCTGGTTTTGCGCCCGTCCCAGCGCCTTGTCTTGTTCCATCAAGGCTTGAAGCTGCGGACCAAGCTGTGTCAGAAGATCGCGCCATTGCGCTGTGATCATGGATTTAGCCGCTTCAAGCGACTCTTGCGAAAGTTCATCGGCCAGCAATGCTTGTTCAAAATGCTTGCCGCCGTCATGGAGCACGTTGTCCACACTCGCTTGCATATGGTCCCCCACATTGGTCCCAATGAAGCCAACCATCTGAGGCCAATCTGACTTCGGCACAAAAATGGCTTCAACGACTGTGACCGTGTCATTCTTCTCGTTGTGTGTGACAAGTCCCAGACGGACCATGTCTGCCAAGACAGATTTGGGGTGCACATCCTTGGTCACACAGGCCGCCAGTGCCTCGAAGCTTGGCGCCTCACCCGTGCGGGGAATTCGAATCGGAAGGCCCTTCTTGTTGACATATTCAGACTGCGATGCCCAAGAGGTGAGCACATCGGTTGCGACTGTCCGTGTTTGAGGCCGAACAGGAAAATCTTCGGATTGCAAGCGCGCAACTTCACGTCGCGTCAAACCTGTCATCGTGCTGATACGACTGGTCAAGCGACTGGGATTGAGCCCTTCACAGTCTTCGGTTCCCGCTTGAACATAGGCGCGGCGCATCACTTCTTCTGCAGCCTGAATGGAAATGCCTTTGGCCAGACAAAGTTTGGCCAGTGGGCTCAACAGCTGCTCCAGCACCGCTACCAGCGCTTGCTGCTCTGCCTGCAATCCACGAGGTGAAAGATTGGATGTCATGTTCAGTTTTCGTTGGTCTTAGTATAAATGTGCATAATGCACATTTCAACAAATATGTTTAGGCAAAGCCAGCTGACACGAGTCAAGTCTCTGAAAAACAGACCAGTCCAAATGACTACACTGAAAAAACAAGACCATGCAAAACAACACAACAGCGGCTACGGCAGCAAAACGCCAAGTGGAAGATGGACATTCACAAGGACTCTCCACGCACTTTTGGGGCTTAGCTTGGCCTGGCCTAAATCACCCTAGAGTTAAACAGCATGTGCTTGGTCCACGTGACCATCGGTTACGCACGGAGCGCTGTCTTTCTGATCCAGGCGACATGAGGTGTATTCCCAATTGACTAGTGATACGCACACTTTTCTCTTCCGATATACGCAAGCACGAAAATTCATGACTTATGCGTTTAATAAACATCAGCCAAGATGGTCAACGAAATCACCAATATTGGCAAAACGGAGTTTCTTATGCCCAGCTACAACCTCAATGTCAACAACAAGGACTACAACGTCACTGTGTCGAGCGCAGACATGCCCCTGCTGTGGGTCTTGCGTGATGAACTGGGATTGACCGGCACCAAATACGGTTGCGGCATCGAGATCTGCGGAGCCTGTACTGTATGGGTCAATGGCCAACCAGAAAAATCCTGTGACATCAGCGTGTCGTCAGCTGCAAGCAAACGCATCACCACCATTGAGGGCTTGTCCCCCAACAAATCGCATCCTGCACAGGTCGCCTGGATCAACAACCAAGTGCCCCAGTGCGGCTATTGCCAGTCGGGCGTGCTCATGAAAGTTGCTGGCGTGGTCAACGGCGGAAAGCATGGTGCAGAAATTGCCAAAGAGATCAGCAACATTTGTGTGTGTGGCACCTACCAGCGCATGAAAAAAGCGGTAGCAGGACTGTAAAGAACGACATCATGCAAAACATTTCCACGCCTCTCTCCTCCATCAGCGACACACTGACCAAGCCTAACCGCCGTGATTTTCTGGCGGCTTCGACTGCCATGGCCACTGGCTTGGTGGTGGGTTTTGGTCCTTTGTCCCCTGAAGCGCATGCCGCTGTCAGCAATGCACAGGTCACACTTTGGCTCAATGTGGGCAGCGACAACAGCATCACACTGGCGGTGGGGACTGCCGACATGGGACAGGGCTCTGCCCAAGCCCTGGCTGCCGCATTGTGCGAGGAATTGATGATCGATCCAGCCAGGCTGAAGGTGGTGACAGGCAAGCCGTCTTTGGCCAGCCCTGCCCCTATCGGGGCTTCGATCACAACCGCCGGCAGCGGCATGATCAAGAACTATTTCTGGAAAGTGCGCGATGCAGGCGCCGCTGCACGTGAGATGCTGATTTCTGCCGCCATGGCCAGTATCGGAGACTACAGCCGTAGTAACTACACCGTGGTCAACGGTGTAGTGATCAACAACAGCAACGGTCAACAACGCACTTACGGACAAGTGGCGACTGCCGCCGCCTTATTGCCAGTGCCCTCAAGTGCCGAACTGGTCCCCACTTCTTATTTGAAGTACATCGGCAGATCGGTGCCTCGTCAGGACATCCCGCTCAAGGTCGACGGTAGCGCTGTCTACGGCATAGATGTGCGCATTCCGAACATGGTCTATGCGGTGATCAAACACTGCCCCACCTACGGCGGCGTGCTCAACAGCACGCCTGCCAAGCCGTCGGGCGCTCTGGCAGTTGTCCCGACCCGTATCGTGGCTGCTGCGGCGCGTGGCCTCGATGCGGTAGGCAACGTCAATGCCTTGGCTGTTGTGGCCACCAACACCTGGGACGCGATGCGCCTGGCCAAAGGACTCAAGCCCAGCTGGACGCTACCTGCAAATGCTTCTTTGCTTAACACCGCTCAGTTCAAAAGTGATGCACTGACCCTGCTCAAAGCCGGTGTGCCCTATGCGGGCTCAAACGTGCCCGGCACGATCTATACGGTCGAAAGCATTGGCACACCTGCGGCCAACATCACAACATCCACAAAAAAACTGGATTTAACCTACACCTTGCCGTACGTCTCGCACGCCTGTATGGAGGTGCTCAACTGCACTGTGAACTATGTGGCCGGCGTTTCCTGCGAAATCTGGGCCCCCACGCAAGCGGCCAAATCGGTCCTCACACTGGCCGTCGCCCTCACAGGACTCAGTACCGACAAGATCACCGTGAACACCACCTTTTTAGGTGGCGGCTTGGGTCGAAAGATCGAGATGGACTTCATCAGCCAGGCCATCCAGGTGGCCATCGCCATCAACCGTCCT